>Ga0136652_1000006_pt1 | contig 140842 bp, 110 predicted proteins | sample ConPoolayeEmetaG_FD_94864 | JGI IMG/M metagenome (GOLD analysis project Ga0136652, IMG submission 94864) | Hot spring microbial mat communities from California, USA to study Microbial Dark Matter (Phase II) - Cone Pool mat layer E metaG... ...
AAAATATTCTCCTTTTTTTCGGATATTTTACCCGAAAAAAGGGGGGAGGGCTATAAAAACATATAAAACCATTGAAATACAAAGAAAAAGACTACTTAAAACATAGCCAAATTTGGCAGAACCCTTTTTTCCTGAAGGAGGTTTTTATGCTAAGCAAGTTGAAGGATGTGAGACAGCTTCTTCATGTAGCTGCCTATTATCCGGAAGAAATAGGCAGGGTTCTGGACAGAAGAAATCCCTGTTTTGTGAAGTTTGATTCGGAACTTGGTTATGTTCTGAAGAATTATGTTTTCCGTGATGGTATGGAAAACACTCTTTCCAGTTATATCTATCATCCCCGTGATGGATATAGAAAAATGTTTCACTATGCTGATATGCCCTGCCGCATTAACACTTACGGTGACAGTTACACCCAGTGTGCCCAGGTGAGTGATGGTGAAACCTGGCAGGAAGTTCTGGCAGCTCATTTTCGCGAACCTATCCGGAATTTTGGTGTGGGTGGTTATGGTGTTTATCAGGCCTATCTACGGGCTATGCGGACAGAAAAGAAGAAAGAACTGGCTGCAGAATATATCATTTTGAATATCTGGGACGATGACTACCTGCGGAACCTTGATGCTGCCAGATGGATTCGGGTAGCCTGGATGTGCCGGGACCTGCCACGTGGCGGGAAAGACACCTACCCGGTTCATGGCTTTCCCTGGGCTCATGTGCGGTTTGATTTGAAGAAAGGCTGTTTTGTGGAACTATCTGGCTGGTGCCGGAAAGCTTCTGATTTATGGAAACTGGTAGGGAAAGAGAATTATTACCAGGTTTTTAAGGATGACCAGATTGCGCATCTTTACTGTCTTACTCAGGGTGGAGAAGTTTCTGCAGAAAAACTTAAAGAACTGGAGGAACTGGCTGAGGCTTTCCATTTGAAACTTGATTTGCGGGACAAAAAGAAAAGACAAAAAGAAGCCATAAGACTGCATCAGGTTTACGGTATGCGCTCCACCATGTTCATTGTGGACAAATTTAGACGGTGGGCAGAAGAAAACAGAAGAAAATTAATGATTCTCTTAAGTTATGATGTTCCGGCTGTGCAGAAATACCTGACTGCAGGGGAAAGGTTTGACAGGGAGTTTGTAGAGTTTCTGGAAAGAGAGAAATATACCTATGTGGACACACTGAAGAAAATACGAGAGGAATTCAGGTTTTTCCGTGGTAGTGTCAACCAGTTCTGTGAGCGGTTTTATATTGCCAGAGCAGGTGCTCAGGTCTTTGGTCATTTTAAACCTTATGGGAACTTCTGGTTTGCTTTTGCGATTAGAAAAGAGTTGGTAGACTGGCTTTCTCCTAAACCACCTGCCTATCGCTGAAAGGAAAAGCAGGATGAAAAGAAGATTAATAAGTTTGCTGGGAATAATCATGTGGTGGGCAGGTAGCTGGCTTGCTGAAACAGCTGTTACCTACCAGGTAGAAGGAAACTCCTTTATCCTTACTACAGAAAGGTACAGAATTTCCTTTCAGGCAGGTGCTCTGGTTTCTCTGGAAAATCTTATAGTGGGGGAAAAATACACCACTGATACAAACAGACTTGCTGACAGATTTCCGCATCTGGTTCATGGTCTGGGAACCATGGCAGGTTTATCAGAAAAGGATAAGGAGGAACTGGAAAAGATGCATCAGTGGGCAGGGGAAACTCCTTACCAGGCTAACTGGAAATCATTTCATCATCCGACCCTGAATTCAAAAATGGAAGTAAAAAAAATCTCTGCCACAAAATTTCAGGTGACCTGGAAGGGACTGCAGGCTTTTAATCCGGAAAGATTCTATCCCCTGGAAAGTTATACCCTGGACTTAGAGGTTCTGCCAGGGGAAGGTGACCTTTCCCTTCTGGCGACTGCCCAAGCAGATAGACCCGGTGTTTTTGCCAGTGGTTTCCTGATGGCTAATTTCAGGAATAATTTAAGATTTATCTTACCGGAAACAAACGGTTTCTGGTTCATCCCTGATGGTAAGCCAGTTGCCAGGTGTACACACTGGCCTTATCCCTGGCATGCTTCTCTGGTTATCGGGGAAGGAGAGAAAGGTTCTTTCGGGTTGTGGATGGCAGACCCGTTTTTCCGGGACAGGTATCTGCACCGGCGGTCAAACCCGGACTGTTACGATTTTGTTTTTGAGAGTGTCAACGATGCTCCTTTTGAAACCTGGACTGAAGCTGTCTCCAGACCGATAAGAATCAATGTTTATTCCGGCAACTGGATTAAGCCGGCCAGTTCTTTTCAGAACTGGTGGGCTACCACTTTTAATGTGAAACCAATTTCTGAGAGGCAACCATCCTGGTTGAAGGAAGCAGCCTTAGTATCTCCCCATTACGCTCCACCTCCTAAAGAAATGATTCCCAGAACTATTTTCTGGGCTCCCCAGCACTGGAAGGTAGGACCAAAAATTGGAGATACCGGTCTTTTCCCTTACGAGATAGAGAAAGGACCGGAACTGAATGCGCTGCAGTCCAGCCTGCCTTATTTGAAAGAAAATAATGGACAGGTGATGGTTTACCTTAATATCAACCATATGAATGAGGGACATCCCTGGGCTGGCCGTTTCTGGGAGCACAGAATTATTAAACCTTTCGGTAAAAGAGAAATAGAAAGGCAGCCGCAGTTTCAGGCACCAGGAAGTTTTCTGGTAAACAGTGCTTACAGGCCCTGGCAGGATTTAATTCTCTGGTGGGCAGAAGAATCTTATAAAAGGTTTGGCATCCAGGGTTTCTACATGGACTGTGCGGCTGGAATTCCTAACAGTCTGACGGGTTTAATTGATGGTAAGAATGATGCTTTTGGCCAGAGAGAATTAATGAGAAGAATGAAGGAAAAAATTCCTGGTTGCTGGTTGGGTGTGGAGTATGTAACTGAAGTGACAGCTACAGTGGCGGATACTGGTTTTGTCGGTTATGATTCCTGGTGGCCTGGTTCCCTCCCGGAAAGAGAAAAAAACATTCATCCTATCCTTGGTTTTCTGTTCAACAGGTATGTACACCTGTGGTTCTGCCACAATCCCAATCCGGTTTTTGATGAAGTTTTAGGAAGATTACCCCTGGTGGAGATGAAGGTGATTGATGACCGTTATGTCACAGATTATGCCATAACAGAAAACTTTGGCAGTTTTTTCGCCAGATGGCGCTGGAAAAATTCACCTATCCCGGTTTACCCGGAAAACTGGGAGAAGAATGTCCGTGCTTACTACACTGATGCTACAGGTAACCTTTACCGGGTAGTGGCAGAAACACCGAGGGAATCCCGGATGATAAAACTGGACCGTGCCGGAAAAGAGAGCCTGGTTTACTGGAGGATTAAGGATAGAGAAAAGGCACAATTAAGTCCGGGAACAGGTATTGAAGGCTGGGTTGCCTATCAGGGTGACAGTGCCATTGGTCTTTTGCCGGAGAAATCCTATCTTTATCTCGGTAAGCCAAGGTATCCTGACTGGGAAGTTACCCATCTTCCAGAAAAAACAGCCATTGCGGTCAGCCGTCCTTACACTGATGGGTTGCTTGTTCTGGAGTTAGTTTCTCTGGATGGCAAGAAACACGAAGGAATAGTGGAACTTGTTACCACTCACCGGATAGCGCTGGCTTTAAACAAAGATGGCAAAACCGAGATAGAAAAGGAAGTACTGCCCGATGAGAAGTATCTTTTCCGGGGTAAAGCAAAGGTTCCCGGGGTGATAGTTTTCTCCACAAAACAGCCCCGGAAATTAATCGTTAGAGAAGGGGAAAATGTGCTGGTAGCACTCTACCAGCTGGGACTGGAACATCAGGCTTACTGGGAATCTTCTGGTCTGCGGGTACCGATGGAGAAAAGGCTCTGGGGGAAAGCTAATCAGGCAGGAGTAATCCAGTTTTTTCCGCGCTGGCAGCAGTCAGGATGTCTGGAGTGGTTGCTGGAGTTACCGGAAGTACCGGAAGGGAAGAAACTATTACTGAAGTTTGGGACTCTTATTACTCCCCATGAAGGAAATAATGTCATCCTGAATGTCTGTCTCAACGGGGAAGCAGTACTGCGGCAGAAAATTACCGGAACAAAAACTAACCAGCCTACCTGGCACCAGGTTGATTTAACAGGCTATGCAGGCAAGGCTATTCTTCTGAGTCTGCAGGCGCTGGACTGTTACCTGTTTAACTGGCTTTTCCTCCACCAGGCAAGTATTGTTTTAGAGTAATCAGTTTTTTATTCCAGAAGGAGAGCCCGGAAATCGTGTTTGTTTAAGGTGAAAATTATTTCTCCTGTGCTGGTAATCTTAATTTCCTCACCTGTCTCAAAATCGTGGCACTTCAGATTTTCTGGTAGTTTAAGGATTTTCCCATCAAGTTTTACTTCCGCCTGTCCTCCCTGGCCATAGTCTGTGATAATGACCAGAGTTTTTCCCTCTTTTTGCATAACAATTCCTCTGGCATCCACTCCCTTTATGGAGACAGGAAAATTCTCTTCCCAGTAATTGTAAACATGACAGTCTTTCTCTCCATAACCAAATTCATATAATTTTTTGAGGAAATCGTAGTGGAAGGCAGGACCCCAGTCCCACACCTTTAACTCGTGCACCAGGCAAACACCAAGTCTGGTTCTCATCACCCGGGCATAATCCGGGTCTTTACTGTCATAGAAACCTCCAGCAAGAATAAGCGGTATATTACCGCAGTGTCTACCGATGGTTTCAGCTACTGTCAGTTCCGGAGTAAACCTGTCTTGGAAATCTCTTTTCCCGTACTGCCACTCCCAGTCCAGACTGACATTGGCAAAGGAAAGCACCGGTACCAGATTAGCGTTGGTCATATGCACCACATTAAGAAAAACAGGTCTTCCGCATTCATGGAAAAGAACAGCTGTTCTTTTCACCAGGTCCCTCATTGCCCAAAGTCCGAGAGAAGGATGGATTCTACCCTTTTCATCCACCCAGGCACCCCCGGCAACAGTGTCGTAGTTAGCTGCCAGGTAAAGGTTATCCCAGTAAATACCATCAAAACATTTCATCATCTCCCGGTAGTACCATAAAGCAGCATCCTGGAAGCTTTTTACAGGACAGATTTCATATGCCACTGCCCCTTCCTTCTGTCTCTGAAAATAAGAAAACTGAATCCATTCGTCCTGGAAAGTGGGCCATTCTTCCATGGAGAAGTCAATACCTCGGGGATTGGTGTAGGGTGTAAGCAGCCATCCCTGGGAACGGGGTGTGCCAGCAGCTGTCCGCATTCCAGCATTGATGTGGTTGAGATAAAAGGTCCATTTTTCTGTTCCGGGCTGGACAAACCTTTTGTATTTTTCCATCCATTTTTCCACAAAAGCATTATCAAAAATGCCGGTTTCTCTTGCCCTGTCAAAAGCCTCATAAATGGAAAAGTCTTTGTCCAGCGGGTAGAAACCAAAGTGTAGTGCTCCGTAATAAGGAGAGGAACCAAGAATGGTAAAGGGTTGCGTTTTAGGATGCTGGTAATAACGGCACAGCCACCTTCGCCAGTTGACAGGATTTTCCGGCATGGGTTTAACCGGTGTAGCCTGAAGACCAAACACAATATTGCGTTGCCTGTCCAGTTTAGTTTGCCTGGTCACAAAGTTGACCTTAAGAATCACAGTTTCCCCGTTTCTTATCAGTTCCAGAGCCGGTTTTTTCTCCTCCAGGCTCCAGTCCAAATCTGTATCCGCAAACCATGCCAGTCCCCTTTCGCCACCGCCCAGCCACAGGTAAGGATAGAAAGGACCGATGATATTAATTTTGTTTGCCTGGTTAGAGTTCCAGATGAGACCCTGCCCCTGGGGAGTTTTTCCTGCGTAGTTGTGTCTTAAACCATCCCCGCAGGCATGCATATATGGCACCTCAGAGTTTTGCAGAGGGATTTCCAGACTTAGCCCGTCTATTTCTTTCCCGGGAGAAGGCTTCAGAGAAAGAGTAATTTTAGCCATACCATCATAGTCCCATTCGGTTTTCACCTGAGCCTGGACTTCTCCAGCAGAAAAAGAACCAGCAGTAACCACCTGCCAGGGTTTATGACTGAGAATAGAAAATTTTCCACTGCTTACCTGCACTTCCTGGCCAGCTGCTGTAACTTTCCATTTCATAGGACCAGCCAGCAAAGGTCTTCCCCTACTTATTACCTGGTCCCAGAGTCCTGCTTCATTAAGCCGGTGCTCACGCAGTACCGTAAACAAACTTTTCCCCTTGATTTCTATGGGAGTGAAAGGTGGTATAACCCTTTCTGATAAACCCAGTTTGTTGTTTTCCCAGGGGAAAACTTTCCTTTCATATAAACCAACAATCGGTTCTTCAGGGATACCCTTTTCTCCCTGCAGGGAAACAACAATTTCATAGTTACCCTCCTGCAGAGGCGGTATTTCCGTTACCAGTTCAGCCTGTGTCCCCTGAAAGACTAAAGCCCGGGAAAAGATAGCCTGGTCTGTTCCCTGTTTTCTTAAAATAAGATTTGCCCCGGTCACCTTTTCCCTGGTAGCCAGGGCACTGATATCTACCTTTACCTTCATCCTGTTATAACCGGGATAAATCTTGTAATGAAGGGCAACAGCTTTTTTCTCCTCCTTTGCCAGTGTCCAGCAATCTTCAGGTTTTTCCAGCCTCCAGCGAAATTCCCGCAGGTAGTAAATCTCTTTCTCATCAGGAGAACTCACCCGAATCAGGGTACGATGGCTGCCTTCCGGTCCACCATGAGGCGGTTGCAAAACAAAAGTTTCTTTCTGGCCAGCCAGAATAGTTTTTTCCCAGGTTTTCTCTGCTGGTGGGTTATGGCTCCAGGTGTCAGAGATGAAAACCTTTACCGGTAAAGACTGCCTGGCAGAAACTGTAACTTCCATACTGGGTTTTCCTGCTTCCTCCAGTTTTATTACCTGGACAACCGGAAACTTATCATTAAAGGAAACCCTGGGCATGGTCGGTACATCTTCATAAGCACTGGTAGCGTTCTCCCACCGGCTCTGGTCCCAGCCCCGTTGCCAGTTCCGGCAGACCCTTAATCCCCAGGGATGGTTTAAATCTTCAGGCAACGCACCAATTTCCGTAAAAGGAATACTTATTTCTACATGCCAGAAATTGTCAATGATGCTGTTGGTGAAAACCCAGTTTTTCAGTCTCCAGGCAGTGTTGACCGGGTTTTGCTGATTGCTTTCATCAAAACTCCTGTCATACATGGCGCCCCGGGCATTACAGATAATATGGAAATATCTTCTGTCTCCGGAAGTTTTTCCTAAATGGGGATGAATTACCAGTTCTATGCTGTCATCATACACAGCTGCCACTATGTCTCTGTCTCCATCGGCTACTGCCCTGGTGAGAAGTTGTCCGTCAGGTGCCACCTGACTCTTAATAGCGATATACAAATTTTCTCTATCCGCCCCTACCCAGAAAATTCCTTCCCGTGGTGTAAGTTCTAAGTTATGCTGGCTGACAAAACCAACCATCCGGGCAGCCTCTGACCATTCCGGTTCCTCAATTTTTCCATCCAGTACAGGTGGCTTTTTCATAAAAGGGATACCAATTTGAGGAAGAATAGATTCAGCCGCAAGACAGGTGGAAATGATTCCCACCGCAAGAAGTGTTAAAAGGCTATTTGTGCCTGCCATAATTTACCTCCACTCGGGCTAAATTTATTTATAAGAAGTTTTGAATATCACCGCAGCATCATTATAATACAGTCTGGAGATTTTTGAAAGGTAGTTTTTAGCTGGAAAGTGAAAATGTCATATTTTATCAGGGCAACTCTTCCCTAAACTTGTGTTATCCAGGTATTTAGGTTTCTTTTTCTCTTCCAGAATAAAGGTCTTGAAGTTAATGAAGTGTTTTCCAGCGACAGGGTTACGCCATTCTAAACAAAAGTGCAGAAATAAGAAAGAATGTGAGAACCGATTTTCTCGGCCTTCTTCATGCTACCCTTTTTTGCCTCTCTTAATGGAAAGCAGTATCTTCCTCTGTGTGTTTTCTGTTAGTCCTGTGTCTATATCCGGCCTGAATACTTCTACCCCTGAACCTGTAGAACCAGAAATACCCCCTTGTGGTGTGAATTTAACCATAACTGTAGCTGAGCCAACTTTCAGCTCCTGTACTGTGCAGGTATCTCCACCTGAGGAAATATTCATTATATCTGTATTTGCTGGTTCTTTTGTCCATTCATAACTACCTGAAATACCAGAAGGATTAACCACTGCTTTATATGTCTTGTTTTCTCCTTTCGCTATATATGGGTCTGGGTCATCTATGCCATTTCCTGCTTTTATCTTTATCTCATATACTGTTGAATTGGTAGAAAAAGTATGACTGGATGACTCTATTACATTTCCCTGGTATATTATTTCACATCTTACCTGGACACTTATTGTCTTGTCATTTGAGCTGGCTGAAGAAGTTTCAAAATGACCAGTACAGGAAAAAGAATTACCACCACTATCTATAACACCACCAGGACTAAATGACCAGCCTTCTATAGTATATTTTTTTGTTGCTTCTCCTTTTTTTATTTCTTCCTCTATGGTTGTGTCTGAAGTAGTATATCCACACTCAAGGGTTGCTGGTACCTGTGTATTTACTGGAACTGTGGAAGAACTTAAACAATACCTCCCTGCCATGTCCCTGAGAAAACTATGCTGGCTAGAGGGAAAAGAGGGAAGAGAACTTTACTCCTCATATTTCCCCCTTTATCTACTACCTAAAATTTCTGTTAATCTTTCACTTCTCTCTCATTATAGCTACTTTCATTATTTTCCCTTCCAGAGAATTTGTCAACAGATGCTGTAGTTAGAAAGTTAAAATGTCGTATTTTACCAGGGTAACTCGTCAATAAACTGGTCATTATGCCACACCCTTATCTTTCTCTCAGGATGAATATGAAGTGTTACTTTTCTCCCTACAAGATTACTCTTATGGTTCAGCGTATAAAGTTTGCCGTTGTAAGAAAAAGAGTTTGTTCTGTCTACCTTCCTTATATCTTTAAGACAAAACACATCGTCAAGATTTTTCTCTTTAGGCAAGGGAGTGAAAACTGACGGTATCTTCCTCTTTTCAGGAATACAGCCAGTATCCCTGTTTATCCAGTTTCGGTTATACCAGCATACCCGGTCCTGAAAAAGATTATTTAACTGATTTAATCTGTTTACCCTGCTTTTACACTCCTTAACAAATCTATTGTTAATAAATCTGAACATCCTCTCTATCTTCCCTTTTGCTCTCGGATGACCTGGATAATGATTTAAAAGGGGTATCCCTAACTCTAAAAGTGCTTCTTCTATCTCTGTTATTACCTGTTTCTCCGGGTCATTATCATAAAACTTCATCTGTCCATCATAAACCCGCCATGACCACTTTTTATGCCTGATATAATTGAATAAGGAGGCATTATCCGTATAACCCATCCTGAATATCCCATACCTTTCTATTGTTTCTCTTAAAATAAGCATATTATTGTAAACAGAATCTGAAAGGAAAAATCTACCCGTCAGTATCATCCGGGAATGGTCATCCAGATTTAATATTAAATAAACTCTTTTGTATCCACCATAGACCAGAAAAAGGAGAGGTATCTATTTGCACTAACTCCCCAAAATTCTCCATCTCAAATCTGGTGGCAGGGTCTGTTTTCTCATAGACTTTTTCATAAACACCAGCCTGCTTAAGAATATGCTCAACTGTTTTATATGAAAGGTGAAAATGGGGTTTCCCCCACATAATAAACCATTTCTTTTCCTCTTTAGTTAAAAGAGATGGTAAAAGCTCTGAAATATGCTGACAAAAACGGTGATGCCCTTGTTCTTTGAGAAAGACCACTTTTCCACAAATAGAAACGGGGACTTTATTCACCTGAGGATGCTGTCTATGGAAAAGTAAAGATTCAATAGTTTGCCCCTCTAAAATAAATCTTCTCTTTATCCTCTGAACCTGTTTGAGAGACAAAGATAATTGTTCTGCCGCTTGTCTCTCTGTAATTACTCCTGAGACCAAAAGATTCATTACTTCAAACCTCCTCTTTATTTCAACCGAATATATTTTCCCCATCGACTACCTCCTTTAAAGCTATGATAGCCGATGGGATTACGACATCCTATCTTTCAGGTCAAGGGCGACATTTTATCTTTCCAACATACGACATTCTATCTTTCTAACAACAATAAATAGGGGCAGCGCCCATTTATTTCTGTTCCCTGAGCGGTGTTGCCTTTAAGTAATAAGAACAATCCTACACCAGACACTCTTGCAAGGCGCGGGATGAACAAAAACTATGGTTAACGGTGCTGTCCTAGATGACGCTGTCTCTGTTTAAAGACTGATTAGTAAACGATTCTATAACAGCTACGGCATTTTCTGTTGGTGTTTCTGATTGAAGGTTTTTTGCTGGTCCAAGGATATATCCACCATTTCTGCCCATTTCTTGACATAATTTTTTAACTTCAGCCCTAATCTGCTGGGGTGTGCCAAAAGGTATGAGACTTTGGCTCCCTAACCCACCCCAGAAAGTAATTTTACTACCATATTTCTTTTTCAGTTCATAAGGATTCATCCCTTTTGCTTCGGGCTGAACGCTTTGCAAGACATCCAAGCCAATTTCTATAATATCCGGCATGATGTCAACTACACTTCCACAGCAATGGCTCAAGGTAAATTTACCCGCCTGATGAACTCGTTTGTAAAACTCTGCCAGGTGAGGTTTTAAAAATCTTCTCCATCTGTCAGGACCTAAAATTACTCCTCTCTGGTCCCCCCAATCATCACTGAACATAATTCCATCCACTGGTAATTTCAAGCACTCTTCAATAAAACTCATTTGTAGTTGGAAAATCCTTCTTACCAATTCCTCAAAAAAATCCTCTTCGGCAACAGAATATAAAAGCGCATTTTCAAATCCGCAGATTGTCCAGGTACGCTCAAATAGTCCAAACCCAAAATAGCCCACCAAAAACTTATCCTGATGCTCTTGACAAAGTTTAATCGCTTGGGCTTTTTTTTCCTGGTTAAAAAATTTTTTGACATCCGGGAAGTTATAATTTTCAAAGGAGGGTTTAGTAAGACCTGGTTTTTCCAAGTGTCTCGGCTTCAGGTCAGTTCGCCACACACTGCCAAAAATATCCCGGACATAAACACTATCTATTGCCTGGCACTGTTCTGAATCAAAAGGCGCCACTCCCACAATATGGTTAATAATTTTTTGCCTCCAAGCATTTGAACCATAATATTTATCAACCCTTTCGCCCACGACTTCCTCATATCCGAGGGTATAAGGAATGTAAGGAGTCTCTTTATGAGCCAGTTGAGTCAAAACCAATTCTTTCGGTGTCATAAAATATCCGTCTTCAGTTATCGCTACTCTGATTTAAACAATCGAGTCACTTGTCCACTCGGTGTCTTCTTAGTTCCTTTCTATTTTAATAGAATAATAGGAAAAAACAAATTTATAGCAGGTTTCTAAAATTATGACATAAGAAATTTTACAGATATCAATGCCCCCTGCTTTCCACTTTTCAACTTTTTATATTATAACCACAACCTTATAATACCCCCCCAGAAGTTTGTCAAGAGGCGTGAAAACCATTCCAATATACGACATTCTATCTTTCTAACAACAGTAATGTGAAAGCCACTGGTGATTTGCTGTTTATACCGCATCAATCATTTCTTCTCAGGTTAGAAAGACAGGAGTACAGTAGATCTCGTTTTTTATCAAGGATTTATAAACACCCTTCTTTGTGCCGGTATTTCAGGATTTTACATTAGTTCTGCGGTGGACCAAGTAACTGGTATATCGTTTTCAGTTCCTGATGTGTGAGTGGTCTTTTAAAAATGTAAACTTCGTCCAGCAGTGTTTCTTCACCGCCAGAAGCACCAATGATTAAACTGCCAAATTCTTTCTCCAGAGGTGGTTGTTTTACGGAACGTACAGCGAAAGTGCCAGCATCCACTGAGAAAGCCATTTCTGGCCAGTTCCAGACGGCTGCCAGCATCCTCCATTTTTTCTCCTGCCAGTTAGCAGTTCCAAAGTTGAGGCAACTGTTGCCAGCTGTTGGCGTGTTGATGAGAAAAAGAACACCTTCCTGCCGGGTGAGTTCACCCTTTTCATTATGCCCTGGACCCTGCCGTTCTATGTAAAAACTGGAGTTGGATGTCATGGCAAAGACAGTGTTAGGTCCGTTATAGTGAGTCCAGGCTACCGGACAAACCCACATGATCATGGTTCCAGAACTACCTATGGGAAAGTTCAATTTGTTTTCGTAAAAAGCCAGGCCGGTTTGACTGCCGCCAACAGCCAAGGCTAAACCTTTGAATCCAGGGACAAAACGTGGGTTTCCCCTTGCCTGAAATTTAGACGAGCCGGAAGCCATTTCCGGTTGCATATTTCCGCCATCAAAGGAAAGATGAAAGACAATATCTGCAGATATTTCTCTGAGAATCGGGTCTTTCACCCAGGGCGAGATATCAGTTTCAGAAAACAAAATACCAGTGAAAAAGAAAATGACAGCCGGTATCTGCCAGAGTATTCCGGGGACAATATTTTTCATTTAAATTTCACCCCTTTACCTTAAAAGTTTATAATTATTCTCAGTTATGGTCAAAAGGAGGAAGACATGGTGAGAAAAATTTGTACGCCTGCGGTGATATTATACCTGTGTTTCTCAGGATTAGGGCAGGCAAACATAAGTTTTCCTTACCTTAAAGTTCCCAGGATAAGTAAACCACCGGTGATTGACGGCAGGATAGAACCTGGTGAATGGGCAGAAGCTTCCAGTATAACCGGTGTAGCGACCTGGTGTGCTGAAGGTTCTCCCGGTCAACCACCAACCATGGTACCGGAAATCCAGCAGGTACGCTGGTATCTGGCTTACGATGCTGATCATCTTTACCTGGCTATGGATTCACCTCATCCTGAAGGTTCAGTTTTAACAGCCAACATTAAAAAGAACGATGAAGGATACTTAATTCTCTGGGATGACCATACGGAAATTCAGCTGTCTCCCAGCGGTCGCAAGTTTCCTGATGGTTTTTATAAGATTATGGTTAACCCGCGTGGTTATTTTTCTGACCAGTGGTGGTTCAGTGGTACTCCCGGGTCTGAGGATAGATGGCAATCAGCTGCTAAAGTCAAATCAAATGTAACTGCTACCAACTGGCAGCTGGAACTGGCAATTCCATTCAGGAGTATGAATATGCCAGAAAATCCTGATGGTTACAAAATTGTTGGCAACCTGGTACGAACTGATTTCTGTGGCGGGATTTATTTTGCTGGCTGGACCGGGGGTTCCTGGATGGACTGGGAACACTTTCCTGAAATGGAACTTTCCCCGGACGTTGCTTCCTTTCACCTGGAAAAAGTTGGAGACCTTCCTTCTGGTAAACTGGACAGTATAATTACGCTCAGCACCAGAAGGAAAGAGACTGTAGATGTTACACTCAGGATAGTAAATGCTGAGGGAAAGGAAATTTACCGCCAGGCGCAAACAGCTGTTTTATCACCAAAGCAGCCAGTCACTCTAAGGTTTAACCAGGAAAATCTTGCGCTTTCTCCGGAGAAGGATGAACGGGGAAACTATCTTCAGAATCATTTTGAGATGGTAGCTATCAGCCGGGAAGACCAGGCAGAAAAAAAGCCAGCTGCAGTTATTTATCAGGCAAGAATACCAGTCATTCGTATGACAGAACGTTACTGGAACCAGTTTATTAAGCCCTGGCAGGAAAGGAGAGAGACTGCCGGGGACTATGCTTTCCACATTGCCCATTATCCGTATCTTTCTAAGTTTGAAACCTGGATTGACCTGGATTTGTTTGGTGTTCCTAAAGAAATTAAGGCAGCCCAACGGTTTCAGGTAAAAATTTTAAATGAAAGTAAAAAGGTTCTGGCCAGGTTGGAGGGGCAAATAGGAAAGGATTTATCAGGGCACGCTCTGGAAAAAATTCCGGAACTGGCTCCTGGTAGCTACCAGGCAGTTTTACAGCTTTTTGATTGGAAAGGGAAGGTTGTAGCGGAAAAGACAGTGGAGTTTGTCCGGGAAAAATGGGCATGGGAGCATAACCAGATAGGGAAAGAAGATATTGTTATCCCGCCCTTCATTCCACTGGAAACAAAGGAAAATACTGTCAGCTGCTGGAACCGCAAATACGTAATTGGAAAACATGGGCTGCCGGAAAAAATACTTATTGGTGGAGGGGCAAAAAATCCTGGTGCCGGTCCAGACCTTCTGGGTAACAATCCCTTATCAGTCTGGCTGGAAGCCGAAGGGGAAAGGTATCGACTGTCAGGGGAAGAATTGAAGTTGATAGAGACAAGACCAACAACGGCTAAATTCCTGGCTCATGGAAGTCTTGGTCCGCTGAAAATTCTAACAGAAGTTACTGTGGAATATGATGGGTGGTATCTGGTAAAAGTAGCTTTTATTCCGGAGAAACCTGTCCCGGTTAAAGAACTGGCAATGAACTGGACCGTGCCTGATGCTGATACCCTGGTGGTTATGCGAGGGGATACAGTGGAGCAGGGTTATTTTGGTGCCTTTCCTGCCGGCGAAGGAGTGGTCTGGGAAAGTAGCAACCTTAACGCAGCACCAAGACTTCTTGGCACCTGGGCACCAGCCTGTTTTATTGGTACCGGAGACAGCGGTCTGTGGTATTTCGGGGAATCAGATGAAGGCTGGATGCTTGATGACACTAAGTCAGCTATCCTGGCAGAGAGAATCAACGGTAAACCTTCTTTGAGGTTCCGGTTTATCAATCACGAGGTAAACTTAGAAAAGCCAAGAGAGATCGTCTTTGCTCTTCAGGCTATTCCGGAAAAGCCGCTGCCGGAGAAATGGAGACGTACAGCCTGGGGTATGCCTGGCGGGCTGGAGTATGTGCATGATACCCGCGGCTACCGGATGTATGGAGCCAGTGTGGATGGTTTTGAACTTTATGCGGAAGAAGATTACATCAGGTTGAGGGATACCTATCTGGGTGTGATTGCTCCGCCCAGCCAATCACATGGTTGCCGTCCTTTTTTGAAGCCCCAGAGACCACTGGTTCTTTATGGTAGTAGCCGGATGACTGGAATTTCCCGGGAGTTTAAAACATTTGCCGGTGAATGGCTGGGCAGGACAAATTATCGAGGTCTGTTAAAGCCGGACAACTCGTTCAAGGGAAAGGCAAGTGATGCTGGTATCATCTGGCAGAGTGAGGATGATGTTTCCCCCTATGAGGTTTACCATACCAGCAGTTTCCTTGATTACCACCTCTGGTACCACAAAAATCTGGCAGAGAAAATTTTCCTCAATGGCACCTGGTGGGATAATGCTTCTATTGACTATGGTGGACCAGAAGCACTCGGTTTGTCCTACCGGCGGGAAGACGGGCAACTACAGGGAAAATCAACCCTTTTTGCCTGGCGGGAGCAGACTAAAAGATTGAATGTTATGCACTGGAAACTTGGTCGTCCACCTCTTTATATCTCCAACATGCATCCGCTTTGTTCTTTTACGCAGATTGGCTGGCACATTGAAAACAGTTTTCACCGGTTCCAGGGAAACAACTATGTAGAAAAATTAGGACAGAGTACTGGTGTGGATGTTTTCCGGGCTCTGGTGAAAAGTAAACAGGGCATCATCAGCCGGTTTGCCTATGGAGGCAGGGTAGGGTGGGCTTTAAGTCTTCTTCATGACATCGGTAACTGTTCACCCCCTGTGTGGCGGGCTGATGAGTATCCGGCTTACAAAAAGATTATGGATGTGTTAGAAGAGAATGTATCTTTCTTTTCCGGAGACCCTCTTTTTATTCCCTACTGGAGAAACAAAGCTGTAACTTTCTCCAGTCCGGATGTCTGGGCTTCTGTTTATGTGCACCGGCAGTTAGGACCGTGGGAAGAAGGTGCTAACCCACCAAAACCGCAGAAGGCAGTGATAATTGTTTTCAATGGCGGCGAGGAAAGGGTGGTGGAAGGTTTTAAGGTTGACCCCAAAGCCCTTGGTTTGACGAAAATTTTTAGGATTACTGATGGTGAAACTGGTATTGCTCTACCCCTGGTTTATACTAAAGAGACAGGTTACCAGTTTGGTGAACTTTACCAGAGACCATTTACCTTAAAAATGAAGCGGCACGATTTCCGGGTTCTGGTGGTAGAGTGAAAATGCAATTTGTAGATAGAAAAAGGCGCAAGTATCCTTTCTCTTCACGAGAAGGCAAAAGACCGGATATCTTTGTTTTTACCGTGGATATGATTCCGCCTGAGTTTTACCAGTCAAATCCCGTTCTGTGTTATCTTAACCTGCCGACCTGGCAGAGCTTACAAAAACAGGCAACTAATTTCACTAATGCTTTCTCTGTTTCTCCTTTATGCAGTGGCAGCCGGGCAGCTCTTTTTACCGGTCGTTACCCCTACATTCTGGTGAATGAAGAAAGAAGTCATGATGGTACCCGGACGCAACTTAGAAGTGAAGATGTTGTCTATCCTGAATACCTGAAAGCTTCTGGATATCTCTGCGGACATGTAGGTAAAAGCCATATCGGTACAGAATCCTTTCTGAGAAGTTTTGGAGAAAACTGTGCTCCGTGGAACCGCTGGGCACCTCCTATCTGGGATGACAGTGATTATCATAGCTACCTGAGGCAGCTAAAAGTAGAGTTACCAACCTGGAAGAAAGTTATCCAGGGGCTAAAGCCAGACAGGAAGAGAAAGGGTAATTCATACGGGGGCTGGATTCAGCAGAAAAATGGAAAGGTCTTCCCGGTAGAGGCAACCTATTGCCACTACCTGGTAAACCGCGGTCTTCATCTTCTCAGGACAATGCTGGAGAGAAGAAAAGCAGGGCAACCGGTTTACCTGCAGATAGACCTGTTTGAACCACACCAGCCTTTTTTTATTCCCGGTGGGCTGGAGAAAAGAGAAGAATTCTTACGGAAGCAGCTGTGTCTGCCTGAAAGTTATGAAAAATGGGTAAAGAATGGCTACCTCTGGCACGAACCGCAGCCAAAAATTTATCAGACTTATCGTGCCAACTGGGGTCTTTACGACCGGAAGACAGCTTTTGATTACCTGGTGGCTAACATACTGCAGATGGAAGTGGTTGACTGTGCCTTAACACGGTTTGTGGAAGGGTTGAAAAAGTATGGCCTTTTCCAGGATGCTGTTTTTCTGTTGACTGCTGACCACGGTGAGATGAATTTAGAGCAGGGATTGATTGACAAGGGTGTTTACGGGCATCCCAAAGTAGCCAGGGTACCACTTCTTATTAAATTACCGGGACAAAATACAGCAAAAGTAGTGGATGTACCTGTTTGTCTTCTGGATGTGGCACCTACGATTTTAAGCTTGGCCAGGATAAAGGTGGCAGACTGGCTGGACGGTGAAAATCTTCTTCCTGCCCTTAAGGGTTCTTCCTGGAAACGAAAACAACCATTCCTTTTTGAGTCCTTCTGGCATGTTGCTCCTAACCCGGCAGTAGCCATTCATTACTACGAGGGGAAAGGAAAACATTACCGGTATGTTTACAATCTCTGCTCGGAAATTGAAGAGCTTTACGATTTGAATGATACCCATTATAAAAACCTTATTCTGGAACCAGGATTAACCAGTCTGGTAAAGGAAATACGTAATCAGCTTTTTGAGTTTCTCAACGATGACATTCGCTGGCGCTGTTACCGGGATGCTTTCCGTCTGGACCATTATGCGGATATTTCAGATGAAAGTTCCGATACCCAGATGTTCGTCCCGGAATGAAACGGACATTCTTTTCAGGACCGGTGCACATACATATCCCAGTCTTCAATATTCACCGGTAAAGGATGTTCCAGTCTGATAGAATCCATTGCTCTCAGACACAGGTATGTGGCTCTCATACCTGCAATTTCATCTACAGGAGAAGCCTGATTATGGATAATAGCCTCAGCGAAAGAAGTAAGTAACTGGAAATGTCCTTTGTCCGGGAAAACATAACGAAACTGGCCTGTTTGTTCGTATTCTCTTCCCATAGCATCAATCTTCTGCAAATAGCCGCTCAGTCCACCTTCCTTACCAATATCAGGGTAATAATCAAACTGCAGCGGAAACTTTTTTATTTCTCTCTGTCCGCAGCCAAAGTACTGGTTTTCTACAAAACATTCACTGCGGTAAATTTTTCCGTGGTCCTGGATTTCAATCAGTTCCTTGGGATATTCAAAGGTTCCACAGGCGCTGAAGATAAGACATGCCAGGGAACCGCTCTCCATTCTTAAGTTGATGATATAGTTAAGCCTGGTGCTGCCCATAGCCTGGACTTCCAGTGGCCTTTCTTCTATCAACCAGGGGATTAAATCAAGCCAGTGGCAGCCCTCACCAATAATCTGACCACCACCTTCCTGCCAGTCAATATGGACACCTCCATAGGTTAAACTTTCATCATTGATACGAATAAGAATAATCGCCTGGTCTTCTTCAGGCCAGCGCCTTCTACTCTTTTCCTGCAGGTACACTCTTGGTTTCCCCGATGGTCTGCGGCGATGACTTAAAAAGGTTTTCTTCAAATCAACCATGGCCGGACTGAAACGGCGGTTATAGTCCACACAAAGTTTCACACCTTTTTCCTGGACCAGTCTGATAACCTGGTAGGCTTCAGGTAGAGTCATGGTCATGGGTTTTTCACAGAGAAGGTGTTTGCCAGCCTTCAATGTTTCCTGAATGAAAAACTGGTGCATCTGGTGTGGCACACTGAGAATAACCATGTCCACGCCAGGATCAGACAGAAGGTCACGGTAGTCAGAGGAAATTTTTTTCGCACCAAAATTTTCTGCTGCCTTTCTTCCAGCCTGACTACGGGAGGAGCAGTAATAAAGTTCAATGTTTTCCGCCTTTAAACAATTGGGCAGATGCTGTGCCTGAGCAAATTTCCCGCACCCGATGATTCCAACTCTTATCTTTTCCATAGTTAATTCCTTTTATCAGTAAGCCCTGGCAAAGATAACCCGTTTGTTAGTCATCTGGCCTGTGAAAATGCATTTACCCTGGCCCGGGTCATCTTCCAGCGGCAGACATCTAATACTGACTCCCAGTTCCTCTTTTAACTGACTGGCAATTTCTGTGTTTCCAGCCCAGTAACAGAGAGCAAAACCACCGTGAATTTCTGGTTTTTCTTTGTTGACAGGGGTGAAGAAATCGTAGAAGTCTTTGCGGCTGGCAATCTGGACAGTATGGCTTTCCCTTAATTTCAGAGCACGCTGGTATATGTTTTCCTGAATTTCTCTTAAAAGGGCTGGTAAGAAACTCATAAACTCCTGCGTTTTCTGGGTATATCTTTTCTCTTCCACCTTATCACGGCGTCCAACAAAGACACTCTGGCTATTTACTTCTCTGGGACCTATTTCCAGCAAGACAGGTACGCCTTTTTTAATCCAGTTCCAGACCTTTTCTCCGCCTCTGGCTTCGGAAGCATCAATTTCCGCCCGGACCGGCTGGCCAGAAAAGGATATCTTTCTTATGTTTTCCAGAAGATGCTGGCAGTAGTCCAGAACCAGACTGCGGTCTTGTTCTCTGTGAATGACCGGGAGAATCACTACCTGGCAGGGCGCTAATTTTGGTGGTAAGACAAGGCCATAGTCATCGCCATGAGCCATGACAACAGCACCGATTAACCTTGTGGAAACACCCCAGGATGTTGTCCAGGCGTACTGGAGTTTTCCGTTTTCGTCAAGAAATTTAATACCGGAAGCCCGGGAAAAATTCTGGCCCAGGAAATGGGAAGTGCCTGCCTGCAGTGCTTTTCTGTCCTGCATCATGGCCTCAATGGTGTAAGTGGAGACTGCCCCGGGAAACCTTTCCTCAGGCGTTTTTTCACCTTTAATCACAGGGAGGGCTAAATAGTCCCGGGCAAAAGAAGTGTAAACTTCCAGCATCCTCATGGTTTCTTCTTTTGCTTCTTCGCTTGTAGCATGTACCGTATGACCTTCCTGCCAGAGAAACTCGGTGGTTCTCAAAAAAAGTCTGGTTCTCATTTCCCAGCGCACAATATTAGCCCACTGGTTGATAAGCAATGGCAAATCCCGGTAAGATTGTACCCACTGGGCAAACATAGCTCCGATAATGGTTTCTGATGTCGGTCTGATGACCAGGGGTTCCTCTAATTCTCCGGCTGGTTGAAGTTTCCCGTTCTGGTCTAACTCCAGACGGTGATGAGTAACCACAGCACATTCCTTGGCAAAACCTTCCACATGCTCTGCTTCCTTCTGAAGAAAACTCAAAGGGATAAACAGAGGGAAGTAAGCATTTTTGTGGCCTGTGGCTTTAAACTTTTCATCCAGGATATGCTGGATGTTTTCCCAGAGACTGTAACCCCAGGGTTTAATCACCATACAACCCCGTACCGGTGAGTTTTCCGCCAGCTCTGCAACTTTGACTACCTGCTGGTACCATTCCGGAAAATCCTGGTTTCTGGTCGGTGAAACAGCAGTCTTTTTCCGCTCAGGCATTCTCCACTCCTTTTTAAGAGTGCCAGTAAAAAATTATACCATAAATCATTATTTACCATTTTCAGAAAGTCTGCTAAAATTGAAAAGATGAGCAACAGAGAAGTGGTAAGGCTGGTTCTGGACGGAAAAAAAACACCCTATGTCCCCTGGTCATTCAGTTTTACCCGGGAAGCAAGGGAAAAACTCCAGGGTTATCTCGGCAGCCAGTCTTTAGAAAAATTTCTGGATAACCATCTGCTCTCTTTAGGAAATGAAATTGGTTTCTTTGAAAAGGTGGGAGAAAATTTTTATCGGGATGCCTTCGGGGTTGTGTGGGATAGAAGTGTGGACAAAGATATTGGTATTGTCTGTCAAACCGTCTTACCATCACCAAGTTTAAAAGGGTATAACTGGCCCAACCCAAAGGACGAGAGATTTTACCGGGACATCCCAGAAAAAATTAGTGCCCATTCTGACTGTTTCCGGGTGTTCTGCCTTGGTTTTTCCCTGTATGAGAGAGCCTGGACCATGCGGGGATTGGAAAATCTGCTGGCTGATTTTTATGATTACCCGGAATTTGTGCGGAGTCTGCTTCACAGTATCGCTGATTATAACCTGGTGCAGATAAAAAAAGCCTGCGCTTTTGAAATAGATGCAGTTTATTTTGGCGATGACTGGGGAGCCCAGCACGGGTTGCAGATGGGACCAAGATTATGGAAAGAGTTTATTTACCCGGAGTTGAAAAGGATGTACGAGGCTGTGCACAGGGAAGGAAGGTATGTCTTTATTCATTCCTGCGGTGATGTGGATGAACTTTTTGACGATTTAATTGCCATTGGAGTTAACTGTTTTAATCCTTTTCAGCCAGAAGTGATGGATGTAGAGTTACTCTTGAAAAAGTACCGGGGAAGACTGAGCTTTTTTGGAGGACTTTCCACCCAGTATCTTTTGCCCTTTTCCACTCCCGAAGAGATTCGCCGGCAGACACAGAAACTTCTGTTGCTGGGTAGAGATGGCAGTTACATCTTTGCACCGGCTCATGCTGTGGAAGGGGATGTGCCGCTGGAAAACATTTTAGCCTTTGTGGAGGAAGCAAAAAAGCAGAAAACATAGACTGATAAACTTTTGGCAGAAAAATGTTAAGGAAGCTGGTCGTTTTTGGTCTTATCTGGGCAGGCATGGGCTTTTCAGCTGTCGGGCTGGAAATAAAACCTCTGGAGAATAAAGAAGTCATTTTGGTTCTGGCTCCCCACCCGGATGATGAAACAATCGGATGTGGTGGTGTTATCCAGAAAGCCCGGGAGATGGGTTGTCCGGTTTATATAGTTTTCTTCACCAATGGGGACCATAATCAGGTAGCTTTCAAACTGTATGAGAAGAAAATTATCCTCCAGCCTCGGGATTACATCAAAATGGGCGAATTAAGACGGCAGGAAGCTCTGGCAGCAACAGGGATTTTAGGAGTGCCGAAAGAAAATTTAATTTTCTTAGGGTATCCGGATTATGGGACTTTAAAAATCTGGAAACAACACTGGCAGGATGCTGCACCATACCGGAATTTTCTTACCAGGGCTACCAGAGTTCCTTATCCGGAGAACTATTCCTATCAGGCAGAATATAAAGGTGAAAGCATTCTGAATGATTTGAAATCAATCTTCCTGAAACTTCAACCAAACAGGATTTTTGTTTCCCATCCGGCAGATACCAACTTTGACCACCGGGCACTTTATAATTTTACCCGGCTGGCTCTTCTGGATTTAGAGGGCAGGATTTCTCCCCCGGTTGTTTATCCTTATTTAGTTCATTGTGGCCGCTGGCCTTATCCTTACCATTACCACCCGGATTTGCTACTGAAACCACCAGGGAAACTGACTAATTCTGAAATTGTCTGGGAAAGTTACAACTTAACCGAGGAGCAAATACAGAAAAAACGGGCTGCCATAGATTGCTACAAATCGCAAAAAGTGGATCTCGGCTGGTGGATGGTTTCCTTTGTTAAGAAAAATGAAATCTTCGGGGATTATCCTGTAATTAACCTGAACAAGAACCAGCTTGCCGCAGATGAGGTTTCTCTTACCGGAGTGGGGGAAGGCGATTTTTCTCCAGAGGTATTGGCAGAGAAAAGTAAGATTGACAAATTTTCTTTTCACCAGGAAAACAAAGAACTGTTTTTGCAGGTGAAGTTTAACAGAATTCTGGAAAAAGCACTGGGTTTCAGTGTTTACCTGTTTGGTTATAGTAGAAAGATTCCTTTCCCCAGGATGCCCAAAATTTGCCTGAGGCTGATGCCGACAGAAAGAATTATCGCACGAGACGGTGGAGATATCCTGGTAAGCACGGGTGTGGTTGTGAGAAGAGAAAGACAGGCTGTTTATTTAAAGGTGCCGCTTTCTTTGCTGGCAAACCCGGATTTTATTTTCCTGGCAGTGGAATCGTATGCAGGAGAAATTCCTGTTGATTTAACTGCCTGGCGTCTGGTGGCGATTAGATGATTGTTTATCGTAAAGTCCGGAAAGAAGACCTGCCCTGGTGTTCTTTGATTTTCAGGCAGGCTTTTTATCCGCAGTTAAGACTTTTATTGGGAAAGCACATCCCCCGGAAACTTTTTTTTATTTTATTGCAGGCCTATGCCAGACTGGAAAAGGACGGCTTTATTGTGAGCCAGTCCGGTGCGGAAACAAGTGGTTTTATTCTGGTTTCAAAAAACAAGCGGAGTCTTCTGGCAAAATTCATGGTTTTTTACTTTCCGGGTTTACTGATAAATCTTCTGATAGGCAGTTTAAGAATCTCCCCGGGCCGTCTATTTTTTCTCTGGCGGCAGTGTTTTCTGTTTGGGGGGAAAAGTTTTCGGAAAAGAAAGAACAAATGCGGTCAGGTGATAATTCTGGCGGTGCGCAGGAAGTTTCAGAGACAGGGGCTGGGGAAGGGTCTTTTGTGTGAGGGACTGGATTACCTGAAAAGCAAGGGACTTCACCAGGTGCAACTGGAGGTACGGGCAGATAATGAACCAGCACTGAATCTCTACCGGCAGGCTGGCTTTGTCACCGTTGGTAAAATTAAGACTTTTCTTGGCGTCTCTTTTATTATGACCCGGCCAATTGCTGGCGTACAAAATCAGATTTCTGTCAGTTAAGAGCAAACATTCATTCCAAACCTGAAATCAACGGAAAAGTTTTACAGTTCATCTTTTCTGGTATTTACAGAGACAGGCCATTTCATCTTTAAAAAATCTGGAATTTGACATCAGATGGTGCAGGTGATAAAAAAATGTTAGATGAAAAAGATAGAAATTTTCATTCTTATTTTTTCTCTGGTGACAGCTGTGGCAACTGCCCAGCAAATAACCATTTCTGAAGAAGAGTTTATTGAGGGAATACTTCTACTCGGTGAAGGCAACTACCAAAAAGCCGGGCAGTATTTCCAGCAAGTAGTTTCTGTTTCGCCCCAGCAGGCTGAAGCGCACTATTTTCTGGCAAAGTCTCTTATGGGACTGGGACAGCTGGAAAAAGCCTTAGAGTCATTCCAGGAAGCAATACGTTTGATTCCCTCTTTTCCGGAAGCATATCTCGGGAAAGGCATCTGTCTTTACCGGTTAGGTCGTTACAGCCAGGCGTTAGAAGTACTGGAAGAGGTCATCAAACACAAGCCAGACTGCAGTCAGGCTCTATTTTACAGTGGACTGGCTTGCTGTCATCTCCAGGACTATGGTTCCTGCCAGCGGTTGCTGGAAAAATGCAGGCAGCTTGATTCAGATTTTGACGAAGCCTGTCGGTATTACCTGAAACTTGTTAGGAGTCAGAAGGGAAAGCTGGAGAAAAAAAAGGAAGAGTTACTGCCTTCAGAGCAGGAGCCAGCCGGAGAATCTCCCTGGAAGTTCTCTTTTCTTTTTGGTGTCGGTTATGATGACAATGTCATCCTTCAGCCGGAGGGTGAACCACTACCTGCTGAGATTTCTCACAGGGAAGACTGGCAATTGACAGGACAAATCAGTTTTGGTTATCACCGGGGATTGGGAAAGGGAGAGCTGGGAGGGTCCTGCTCGCTTTATTACACCGGTTACCAGTGTCTTTCCGCATATAACATTTTAGGAAGCTCAATTTCCTTATCTTATTCCCTTAACCAGGACTTTTTTCTGCCAGCAGTGGAATACCGTTATGAATATTTTCTTGTGGGAAGCGAAAAGTATTTAGAAAGGCATTCTTTTGCGCCATCCTTAGTTATCGGAGCCAGCAGTCCTGTAAATGTGCAGGTCTACTTTCTCGGAGAAAGAACTAATTTTTTTCCTTCTTTTTCCACTCCGCAGGAAAACAGGGACAGTGTGGCTGGTTGCTGGGGAGCAAATCTTCGGCTACCTGCGGGAAAGGATGGACAGCTAAATATGTCTGCTGCATATAAGGTAAACAAAGCAGAAGGAGACAACTGGGATTACCGCAGTCCTCAGCTCTCACTTGAATTTAACAGTCCCTTTTTTTCTCAAAACAGCAGTCTAATCCTTATGGCTGGTGTAGAGCGGTTGTTTTTTGACCATACAAACACACTTTTTGGTGCTAAAAGGAACGATACAAGAGTTACTCTTGGAACTTCCCTGCGAATTCGCCTTAACCGAAAATGGAGTTTATTAGCCAGCTATACCCACGTGAGGAATGAATCAAGTCTGGAAGCATATCAGTACAGGAGAAATATTTCTTCGTTATCTATAGCAGGTGAATTCTGAGTGGAGGAAAAGTTGAATAGAGTTGTATCGTATTCAGCGGTTTTCTGTGCGATCCTGTTAAGCCTGGGGGTATCTTCAGGTCTGGCTGCTGTCCCTGCTGGAACTGTGACAGAACTTCAGGGAAAAGCCGCGGTGCGGTCTGCGGAAAGTACAGAATGGAGGAGACTGCAACTAAAGGAGAGACTTTTTTCAGGTGATACGGTTAAAACAGAGGAAAAATCTCGTGTGACAATTTTTCTGGCAGATGAATCAGTAATCACTATTGGACCAAAGGCACAGTTTCAACTGGAATCTTTTTCTTTAAATCCTTCCAGAAACGAAAGGCAAGCAAAAGCAAAAATTCTGGCTGGTAAAACCAGGTTTCATCTGCAGAGAGCATTTGGAGGGTCATCTCAATTTAATGTTTCTACCCCGACTGCAATCGCTGGAGTGAAGGGAACAAAATTTTTAGTCTGGGTAGTTTCAGAAAAATTGACGAGGGTAGCAGTGATAGAGGGGCTGATAACGGTCAGGAATATACTTCCTCATTTGCCGCAGGAAGTTTTGCTTCAGGCTGGATACACTACCAGTGTCAGCACCGGACAGCCACCACTTGCTCCCTCTTTGCTTCCTGAGAATCAGCTGCGTGAATTCCAGGAAGGGGTTGCGGGAAGAGAAAAAGGCATAATTACAGGAATCGGTAGAATCTCAGGCGTAAGCGACCGAAAAGATAACTGGAGATTACTTGATAGCCTACCGGCGAAAGATATTACCAGGTATATACTTGACCAGAGGCAGGAAAGAAATTTTCCCCAGATACTGCCTCCTCCACCCCCGCCCCCTCAGCCCTAATGGAGCGGATTTATCAGAAGGAGGAAGAAAAAATCTGGGTTGCAAGGAGAGGAAGTTATGAAAAGGATAGCAATACCGCTTCTTGTATTACTTTCCATAATTTGGTCGGGTAATTCTGGTAGCAATGAACTGCCCGGCTCAGTCATGGTTTATCTGCTGGGCATGCCTGTCTCATCTCAGGAATTTAAGTTGTCTGCAGGTATCATAAATGGGGACCTGATTAATTTTCAACAACATTACCTTCAAAGTTCTCTGGAGTTTTATGAAACTTATCCTTCCTCCCTGGTGCTTGACCGGGAAAAAAACCGGCTGTATGTCACCTTTTACGCTCGTGGTATTGTTGGCGTGTATGATGCGGTAACTTTTAATTTAGTGAAAACCTTTGAGGTCCCGGATGCTGTAGATATTGCGAAGATTGCCGTCAGCTCTGAGGATGGTCAGAGTAGAGTCTATGTTCTGGAAAAAGATACCAGCCACGTGTATGTTTTTGACCGGGACAGCCTGGAACCAATCCCGGAGGAGGAATTTGACCTTGTTTCTCCGGCAAGGAGTATCTGGGCGGCTTACGAGTGTCTTTTTGCTGCAGATGCAGAAGGCATCCGGTGTTATAAAGATAAGGTACCTATAGCTATTTTCCCTGTTTTAGAAACCATAAACTATCTGCAAGGAGATACCTGTCTTTATCCGGATGTTATTCTCTATGCTCTCGCTGAAGTAACACCGAAAGTTCTGCAAAATATTGCTGGTTGCTGGCAGATAGAAACATTGGAATTTTCCGGTACTATCAGGATAAGCCAGGAGGGAGACATTGCTGGTGGAGATGAGTGGACCTGGCAGGATGGTCACAAAGAAACAGTCCTTGGTGGAGGTTTCCTTTCTGGTCCAGATGGTTCGGTATTTCTGGATGTTGTTACCACTGGTGGTGAGTTTGGTTTTGTTGGGGTAATGAGGTACCGGGCAGATTTCGTTACCTTCCTTAATTATTCTGGTGAGGAAGAAAATAGCTGGTCTCTCGGTTTTTTGATAAAAAAAGGACAGAGTTACTCGGAAGGGGAATTCTCTGGAACCTGGAATGTGAAGGGTTTACATGTTTCCGGGAATTTACATTCCGACGGTGCCGGTGGTATTACCGGAGGAAGTTTTACCTGGCAGGATGGCACAGAAGAGACTATCTCTTCTGGAACTTATACCATAGACACACAGACAGGCTCAATGATACTGACCCTTTCCACTAATCTGGGCCTCAGGGAATTTACCGGCTCTTTCAGTTCTGGCAGGGATGTAGCCATTCTTACTAACGAGGTAACAGCACCAACTCTTCAGAAAGATGCGTCTGCTAAGGATATTATTCTTCTGGTGAGGACCATAAACGCAAATTATGAAACCAGGTATCTTGCCGGTACATGGTCTGTAAAGGCGATGCATTTCTGGGGTAGTCTCACCATAGACGCCGCAGGTCAAATTACAGGAGGAAACCTTATAACTCCTGAAGGAGAAATGGAAGTCACAGGGGGGAGTTTTTCTTTTAGCCAGGGTACGGTAGTGACGCGCGGTGTAGCTGGTGGCAAGCAAGAACAGGTAACATTCAGAGTGGAGGGGGTTATAAGTCCTTATCGGGACATAATTGTTTTTGTGGATCCGACGACTTCCCCCTATCTTTCTGATAGAAATCTCGGAGTTCTCACCAGGATAAATTCTTCAGAAATAATCACTCCCAGAAAGGGGGATGAAATAGTAACTGGTGACCAGCATGATATCCTGCTTAAAATAGATTTGTCCTCAGAGACCCGGACGGAAACAACACTGGAGGCGAAAGGTCTGGGTCTGGCGGTAACTGGCTGCAGACAGAGAGTTTTTGCTCTTTGTGGTCTGCCAGCAGACGGGGAACAGATGCTTTACGTGTTTGATGGAGATACTTTACAACAGCTAAAGCGAGTTACTATACCTGCAGAATACGGACCCTCAATAGACTGCGCAGTCACAGATTACTATCCCCGGGTGCAGTTGAAAAAAGTCTGTACCTCACATCCGGAAGGTGTGGCTACTGTGGGGCAGGAAGTTACCTTTTCTGTAACAATCATAAATACTTCAACTATCCCGGTTGCCAGCATTCCTTTAAGCGACCTTTTCCATCCCTCCTGTCTGTCTTTTTTACGCGCCACGGTTCAGCCGGATGAGCAAAAAGAGGGACAGCTTAACTGGGAAGATATTACAGGCCAGGATAACCTTGCACCTGGTGACTCTGTTTCTGTAGAGATTACTTTTTTAGCCATTCAGAGTGCTAATCCTGTGGTGAATACTGTGGTAGCCCGGGATGTTAAGGATATTTTTGGTAACACTCTTTCTGAAACCCAGAGTACCTGCAATCTCATTATCGAAAGTCAGGGAACAATTACTGTAGTCAAGACTCGTCTTTCTCCTCCTGGCAGCAACATTCAGTTTGGAGAAGAGGTGGTTTTCCAGATAACAATTACCAACAATTCTCCCTTTGCGATTAAGACACTTCCTTTCCGCGATACCTATAACCCGGAATTCCTTGATTTTGTTTCTTCATCTTTGCCGCTAAATGTAATCTCTCCAGGACAGCTGCAATCAGATAACCTTCTTGGCGAAAATACACTTGCGCCAGGAGATGGGCTGGTGTTGACGATAACTTTTCAGGCACGGAAAGAAGTAGCTTTTACTGTCAACAGTGCGCAGGTAGATGAGGCAAAAGATGTATATGACCATGTGGTTTCAGGTGATATCTCTGAGGTTGCTGTCTCTATTTTGCCCTTCCATGTAAATGTTGCCGGAGGGGTAACTACTGCTTCTTATGTGATGGTCTCTTTCCCTTTCACCCCTGATGATGCTGATTTTTTAGCCACGGTAGCAGATGATTTGGGTGCTTATGACCCGACACGGTGGCGTCTCTTTCGCTGGAATCCAGATGCCAATCCACCAGGATACGAAGAATACAGCCCGGACAATGATTTCTTTGATATAGAACCAGGGAAGGCTTACTGGGTGCTTTCCCGCTTTCCTATTACGATTGACGGCACCGGGACCCCCTCCAGTATAAAACAAAATTTTATTCTCTCCCTGCGGCCAGGGTGGAACCAGATTGGTTGTCCCTTCAATTTTCCTGTGGCCTGGAGTAATGTTGTAGCCAGCACTGGAGAAAACTCCTACCCTGCTTCAGAAGGTCATACACTGTGGAAATATAGTAACGGAGAGTATCTGCCAGCAACACATCTGGAACCCGGGACCGGTTACTGGGTCTGGAATCCAGACCCTTTAGAGGTATTGCATCTTTCCATTCCACCCCTGAAGGAAAATAGGAAAACTTCCACCAGAAAAGTTTCTGTAGCCAAAGCTGAACCGCAACCACCAGCGCCTCCAGGTCAGGCTCTTGTTCCTTCCGGAGATTCCGGGGGTGGTTGCTTTATCGCGACAGCCTGCTTTGGTTCACCTATGGCTTCCCAGGTGCAGATTTTAAGAAAATTCCGGGACCAGTTTCTGATGCCGCACTGGCTGGGAAAAAGGTTTGTTTCCTTTTATTACCGACATTCACCCGCAGCAGCAGGTTTTCTCCGTGCTCATCCTTTCTTCAGAAAGACTGTAAGAATGATGTTGGTTCCGGTAGTCCGTATCTGCCAGGTTCTTCTGAAAACAAAAAGTTGATGAGAAAGATATTTCGTCTGCTGTCCCATATACCATTAGGTTTTTACATAACTGTTTTGCTAATCGTTCTTTTTTTTCTACCCATCAGACTGATTAATTTTTTAGAGCTGAAGCTTCTGGATACCCGGTTTTTATCTGCTCAGCGCAGTCCAAAAACATCTGATATTGTCCTGGTTGCTGTTGATAACCGTTCAGAGGATCGTCTTGGTCGCTGGCCCTGGGATAGAAGTAAGATGGCAGAACTTGTTGATATGGTGAGCATGGGAAAGCCAGCAGTTATAGGGATTGATATTGTCTTTGCGGAAAAGCAGGTCTCACCTCTGGATAAGATTCTTGCTATTCCAGAGGCGGAGAAAGAACTATCTGGAGTAAAGCTAAGAAAAATCAGGGAAGCTTGCGATTATGACGGTCAGCTGGCCCGCTCCATAGCAAAGGCTGGCAATGTAGTTCTGGGCTACTACTTCTTGCTGGAAGAAGACACAGGGGCAGCGGCAGAAGAACTTGAGGGGAAGGGTCCGAAATACAGAATCCTTGTAGAAGAATTTCAGGGTGTCATAGTACAGTCTGCTCGGCCCGGAGAAAGGTGTTTCCCCTGTGTCCGTTCTGGTTACGGTGTGGAGACCAGCACCGAACTTATTTCTGCAGCACCCCTGGCGCAGGGGTACCTCAATATTTTCCCGGATGCTGACGGTGTGGTCCGCAAAAGTTTTTTGGTCATGAGGCACGGCTCAGATTGGTTTGCTGCTTTTCCACTGGAAGTTTTGAATGTCTACTACGGACAACCAGGTATCTCACTCAGGGTTATAGGAATGTCAGGTGAAGGCGTTGAAAGTTTGAAGCTTGGTGACAGGCAGATACCCGTGGATTTGGATGCTTCTCTGTGGGTTGACTATACAAGAAAGCTGGATTCTTTTCCTACGTATTCCTTTGTGGATGTTCTGGAAGGCAGAGTGAACGTCAAAAATTTTGAAAAGAAAATTGTCCTGGTTGGTATCTCAGACCCGGGATTGATGCGGGATCACTGGATTACACCGGTTAGTAACATAACAGCCGGGTTTAAAATACATGCCCTGACGATTGCCACCTGCCTGGAAAATCGGTTTATACACCAGTCCGGATATTACTTCTGGCTTAATGTTTTTTTCATCCTTTTTTTCGGCACACTTCTGACAATTCTTATTCCCCGGGTTAAACATCTACTTCAGGGAGCTATCTTAGCTGGCTTTCTCTTCCTTGGCTATACACTGGCAGCTTTCTGGGTCTTCAGGCAGATGCGTATTGCAGTCAATATGGTCTATCCTCTGGGTTGTATTGTGGTTGTTTACACAGTGGAAACACTCCGACATACTGGTGTTTCCCTTGCCAGGGCTATCCGGAAAATTCTGCAGAAAGAGACCGCTTTGAAAATGTTAGGGGAAACCCAGAATGAACTCTCCCGTCTGGTTAGAGTTTCTGATGTTTTCAGTCCTTCATCTTCCTGCCAGGTTTCCCCCTTTGTTTCTGAGGAGATGATGGAGGAAACACCAGCTCTTACCTGGAGATTGATTCTCACTTCGCTGGGTATCTCTTCTGGTGCTCTACTTCTTTTTACTCCTGAGGAAAATTTTCAGGTTATAGCTTCTGTAGGAAACTTGTGGGAAAAAACAAACCTGAAAGCAATCAGAAAAAGGATGGAGACTGTTTCAACTCCTTTGCTGGTGAACCAGCAGAGCGGCAGAAACGAATGGTTTTCTTCTCCGGAAATTTATAACCTGATGGCTTTCTCGGTAGTTTCCGATAAAGCATTTCAGCTGGTGGGATTGTTTCTGAACAAAAGCATTACCGGCTTTTCAGAAACCAACAGATTTACTCCTGATGATGTAAAACTGGCGCAGACAGCAGCTTTGCAGGCTATCATAGCTATCCAGAATTCCAGGTTAAATGTAGCTCTAAAACAGGCACAGCTTGATACAATCTTCCGGCTGGCTATGTCCATTGAGTGCCGGGATAGAGAAACTGGTTTACATGTCCACCGGGTAAGCGAGTATGCTGGAATTGTGGCAGAAGGAATTAAGCTGCCAGTTCCAGAGGTAAAACTTATTAGAAGTGCCATGCCTCTTCATGATATTGGGAAAATTGCCATTCCTGACAGTATCCTGTTGAAACCCGGGCGTCTCACAGATGAAGAATTTGCTATTATCAAGCAGCATCCAATTACTGGGGCTAAAGTTCTGGAAGGATCATCTTCTGCGATTCTACAGGCAGCCAGGGTGATTGCCCTTTACCATCAGGAACGTTACGATGGCTCAGGCTATCCGTACCGGTTGAAAGGGGAAGATATACCCCTTTACGGAAGGATTGCTGCTGTAGCAGATATTTTTGATGCCCTTGCTTCCAAACGGTCTTACAAAGAAGCATTAGGACTGGAGAAAACGTTTGAGATTATGCTGCAGGAAGCCGGGAAGACCATGGACCCAAAGCTGGTGGAAGTATTTCTGGAGCGTCAGGAGACTGTATTAAAGGTTTACAACCATTACAGGGAAGCGCCGGATAAAAGTCCCTTCCATTATCCTGCCCGGTAAGTTTCGCTCCAGGAGTGCGGAATAGACAAGGAATTTGTGGTAAAATAACCAAAGTTTGAATTTTCGCGTTTAGCGGCAAATAAACTGTGAAGGTTTTTAAAACTTAATTTTCTCCGGTAGGGAGTGGATTAAGAAAAAAGTTAGCCAGAGTTTTTGGCAGAACCGGGAAAAACAAGGGGTAAGATGAGAATACTCTTTCTTGATTTAGATACATTACGGGCAGACCATCTTTCCTGTTATGGCTACCACCGTAAAACTTCTCCCCATATTGACTGGATATCTTCGCAGGGAGTGCGATTTGAAAACTACTATTGCTCTGATGCTCCCTGTCTGCCATCAAGGGCGGCTCTGATGACTGGCCGTTTTGGTATTCACACCGGGGTGGTAGGTCATGGTGGGACAGCTGCTGACTTAAGGTTAGAAGGGAAAAACAGGGGTTTTAGAGACCGCTGTGCAGTTTCTAACTGGCCTGCTTTTTTGAAACAGGCTGGTTTTCAGACAGTGACTATTTCTCCTTTTGCGGAAAGACATGGTGCCTGGTGGTTCTATGCTGGTTTTACGCAGATGTACAATCCTGGTCTTGGGGGTATGGAATCAGCAGAAGATGTTACTCCCCTGGCTCTAAACTGGTTGAAAAATTACGGACAGCAGGATAACTGGTTTCTCCACGTTAATTACTGGGACCCGCATACACCTTACCGGGCACCAGTAGAGTTTGGTAATCCTTTTTTGCATGACCCTTTACCTGACTGGCTGACAGCTGAAGTTCTGGAAAAACATCGCAGTTTAGTAGGTCCTCATGGTGCCAGGGAACTGGCAATGTACGATAACAGGACACTGTCTCAGTATCCGCGCTACCTGGGTGAGATTAAAAGTCTGGAAAATTTAAAGTTTCATCTGGATAATTATGACTGTGGTATTCGTTACATGGACCAGCATATCGGTCAACTTATAGAAACACTTGATAAACTAAAGGTACTGGAGGAAACAGCCATAATTGTGACTGCTGACCATGGCGAGAATCAGGGAGAGTTAGGTATCTATGCTGAGCATGCGACCGCTGATGAGGCTACCTGCCATATTCCCATGATTATCCGCTGGCCAGGCGGTTTACAGGGTAAGGTGGATAAAGGTTTACATTACCAGCTGGACTGGCCGCCAACCCTGGCCTGTCTTCTAAAAAAAGAGGTAAACCCTAACTGGGAAGGAAAAAGTTATGCAGATTCCATCCTGAAAGGGATTGAAACCGGTCGCACAGAATTAATCCTCAGTCAGTGTGCACATGTTTGCCAGAGAAGTGTACGTTTTGGATCCTGGCTTTATATCAGGACCTATCATGATGGGTACCACCTTTTCCCTGAAGAAATGCTTTTCCATCTGAAAGAGGACCCGCATGAGCAGAAAAATCTTGCAGAAAACCACCCTGATGTTTGTGGAGAGGCAGCCAGACGTCTGGAGAGCTGGCACAGTAAAATGATAACTTCCAGTGAATCGGCTGAAGATCCAATGTGGGTTGTTCTCCGGGAAGGTGGCCCGGCACATGCCCGGGGGAGACTGAAATACTACTGTGATTACCTGAGGCAAACCGGACGTGCCTGGGCGATAGAGGAATTGAAAAGAAGACATCCAGGTGAGTTTAGCTCCGGATGATTACTGGATGCTGACTTTAAAAATTAAGATTTTTAGAGGTTTTTCCGTTTTTTCCCAGGGTCGCCTGTAAGCCAGCTTAATTTCTGTTTTCCCTGGCCGCAAAGCCTTGAAAACAAAGATTTCCTTTCCACCTGAACCTAACAGTGGTTTCTCTGAGGGAAGGTATTTCCACTGGAGAAAGCGCACCAGGCACTTATCATAATCCTGGCTTTTCTCATAGGTGTAACCGGTGGTAGGATTAGAGGAAACTTCAATGAGGAAAATCTGACCTGTCTTGACCACACCAGTCAGGTTTTCTTCATCCAGGCAAACTTCTGCTGCCTGGGTAAGGTTGAGAAGGAGACAGAGAAGAATAATGGTGGAAGCAACTGTTTTCACTGAACTATTTCCCTGATTAGTCTTACCCATTTTTTCAATCTTTCAGGTTCGTCCTGGACTGTTTCTATGTCTTTTAAAACAATAACTGTGTGACAGTGCCGGAGGGAACGCCAGGCATCAGCCACTATCTGCCGGATTCTTTTTTCTTCAAATCCATAACCGACCATGTCACCGGGATTGGGTCTCCAGGATAAAACATAATCCTTTCCTATCTGTTCCGCACAGCGGTGAACATTAGCTGAAGGTGTTACTGCAATAATCCTGAGGTTGGGGATTTTTCTTAGCATCTTGATTTTTTCCGTGAGGTTTTCACAGCAGCCATAGGCAGTAAGCCCAAAATTTTTCAAGATTGGTAACTGATACTGAAGAAGAAATTCTTCGTGCATGGCTGGAGAGATGAGGGTATACTCCTGGGCAGCAACGTATCCCCAGATGTCCTTTCTCAGACGCGGGCCAGAATCAATGGCTGGTGGTTCCAGCTGGTGGCAGTAAGGCATGGCCTGGTTCACATGACTGAGAAGCGTTATATCCCCGGATTCTTCTGCTTCCTTCTGGTTGGTAAGGATTCCATCTCTCATAAAGGAAAGAAGGCGATGAAGATTTTCCGGATTATCGTACATGTCCAGCATTATCTGCTGGTGACCGCGCAGTCTGCCCAGGTGGGTGGATATATCCATACTGAACCCCAGGCAGACCGGACTTCTGTTCACCCGTACCGGGATAATGTCCCCGATCGCTTCACTCAGGCGAAGAAAATTTCTTTCTGTTTCTTCTTCGTTAATTCGGTGGTGGGGAACCTCAAGCAGGCTCATCTGGTTCCAGTCCTTTAATGGTGGGTCAAACTTTCCTGCTCCCCCTTCCTCAGGGGCTGGCTCCATTCTGATGGGTAATCCCCAGAAGTTGCTCCAGTCCAGTTGATGGGTAACCGGGACAGTCAGCCATGGTTCAGCAATCCAGTCATCTTCAATTTCGTGATGGAACAGAGCCATTTTTAATTGTCTTTCGTAGGTCCTTAGAAACTCATCCTGGCAGGAAAGATTGCTATCAGCAAATACCTGGCGGCACCAGACATTGTGCATGCCGTAACTGACAAGAACAAGAGTCCTTGTATTTAGCAAACTATTTTTGTCTGTCCACAGTTTTCTTCGCTCCTGGTAAACCTCCTGGGAACAAATTTCCCTGTACTTTTTTGCCAGTTCTCTGAGGATGTTTTTATCTGTTTGCTTCATTTCATCTCCCTGTTTTTTGTCTGGCTCTGGCGACCATTTTTATCGCCTGCAGATGCTGTTTCCTGAACGAAGCAAGAGTAGGAAACCAGGCCGTCTGCAGGAAACCAAGTAGTCTTTCCGGGGAAAGACGGGGCAAGCAATAAGAAACAAGTTTCTCCAGGTTTTCCGGGAAACTCCAGTTACTTCCTGTGGGAATCTGGTCGTAGCCGTGGCTGTCCAACTGTAGAAATGCTTTTACGTAGTCAATCCGGGAGTGAAAGATGTTGCCATAATACCAGTTACTCTGGACCACAGTTTTTGGCATTTTTTTAAAGAAAATATCTGAATGGTGCCAGAGGTAGTCAGACCAGATCCAGGCTCTGACTCCATTTTTCTCCACCTGGTCCTGAAGGAAATAAAAATCGTGCCACCATAACTGGTGCTGACGGATAACTGCGTAAAGTGCCAGCCTTTGATGTTCGGCTGTTTCCTCATCCATTCCTAAATGGAAAAACCTGGGTCTGGAAAAAAGAGAGCAAACCTCAGTTATTAAGTCCCGGCAAACAGCATAATAAGCATCGGTAGAGACACACCGGCAGTATGGACCAAGCCAGGTGTCGTGAGTGGTGGAGAAATTAAGTTTGGGAATAGGTTCCAGCCCCAGGGAGCGCAGTCTCTGAAGTTGTTTTTTTAACTCTGCGGTGGACCAGGCTCCTTTTACTGCAATCTCCGGATGACTTTCATACCGGATACCATCACCCAAATCTATCACCACCATGTTCAGACCAGATTTACTCATTCTTTCTGTCAGTTGCAACCAGAGAGACTGGCTGAAACGGAGATAGGGTCTGGCTCTTCTGATGTGTAGAAGCCGCCTGGTCCTTTCCGGAGAACCAGCAGGCGCTCTGACTTCTGCTTCCTCCCACATATTAAAACTTAGATGAAGCAGGTTTGCCCAGATCATTTTCCCTCCATGTTGTAAACTATTGTATAATAAATTTCGGAAAAAAACAGGAGGCTGGCAATGAAATACTTTGGCCGTCCTTTTTTTGGTGTTACAGTTTTCGGTTTGCTCAGTGCCTTATTATGGGCAGGCACAGATGTGGCTTTCTGGAAGGAGTATTCTTCCCAGAAAAATGATGAAAATGTCTATCTGTACCTTCCACTAAACGACCCTGAAAGTAAAGACGCAGAAGGCGCTGTTTCTTCCATAGAAAAAATCGGGGAAGTAAGCTATGAATCTGAAGGAAAGTTTAACCGCTGTCTGAAATTATCAGGCAAGGGTAGTCTGAAATGCCAGCCGGCTAATATTTTCCCTGGTGGGTTCCTTGCCATTGAAGCCTGGGTGAAACTGGATTCCCTTCCGGAAAAAGAAGCGGCCATAGTTTTCAGACCAGCAGAAGTTGACAAATCAGCCCACTATGACCCCAGTATTGATGTCACCAAAGGTTTTGCTTTACTTGTTGACAGCAAGGGAGCACTACATCTGGAGACAACTAATTGTTTTTATGGAAACAAAACAAGGACATCAAGCGTTCCCGGGATGATACAACCTGGTCAGTGGGTTCATGTGGCTGGCGTCAGTGCTGTTTTCCCGATTAGTTTCCGACGTCTTTATGTTAATGGCAAAGAAGTCTGTGCCCAGCCCATAGCCTGGGGACAGGGTCTGGTTGTCTCCGGAGAGGAAGAGAAAAAACCAGGGCCAGTTTTTATTGGAAACAATGATAAGGGTACAGCAGGTCTGGCGGGTTGCATTGACCAGGTGAGGATTCACCGCAATATCTTTAAATTCTGGCCTAAAGAGGAAACTTTTTGGTGTCAGGCTCTGGCTGAACAGAAGATAGTTGATGGTCCGCCCTATTTCCTGAAAGAGCACCAGCCAGTTGTCTCCATTTCTCTGGATGGCTCCCTGGAAGTGCAAGGTAGTCTGGAAAATGTATCTGTAAAAACAGGGGAAGGAAGTTATGTGGAAGGAGTGAGAAAACAGGGGTTTTGTGGTAAAATTAGCGTTTCTGCTCCAAAACTTCTTCCGGCAAGAGAAGGGACAATTGAGTTCTGGATGCAGCCGGTAGGTTTCAACAATCACTCAGACAGAAATGTCGGTATTATCAATCAACCTTTTGTCCTTTACATTTTTAACGGTGGAAGTCCACCCCGACCCCTTTCTCTATATTTTCCGAAAGCTGATGGGAGTTTGCATTTTGTTAACGATACCCTACAAACAGATTATTACCCTGGAGCCTGGTACCATGTGGTTGTTACCTGGAAAGAAAAAAATATCAGTCTTTACATCAACGGGAAAAAGGCAGGATGTACACTAACAGAGGGATTTCAGACAGCCTTTCGTAAAGAATATGCTGAAAGCCTTGTTTTTAACGGTTACGGAAAGAATGCTATTGTTGATGAAATAAAGATTTATCACAAAGCCCTTCTGCCGGAGGAAGCAGCCAATGCCTGGGCCAGGTACCGTGATGTTTCTCAACTGGTGAAAGATGTTAAGGCTTTATCAGTGGCTGTTATGGGTGAGTATTTTCCCAGTCAGAACTACTTTTTTCTCCGTTTGTTGCCAGAAGTACCTGCTGAAAATATCAGGGAAATCAGAATAGATTTGGTTGACAGTACCAGCAGGGTTATCCGCAGCGCTAAATTCCAGCCTGGCAAGCCGGATTATTTATTGGAGACAGGAAACCTTGCTGATGGTGACTACAAGCTGGTAAGCACAGTTGTGACCACTGAAGGCAAGGAACTACCTGGTGCTATCCTGCCTTTTGTGAGGAAACATTTTGTCTGGGAAAACAATAACCTGGGTATAACCGGAGAAGTCTACCCTCCTTTTCAACCACTTAAAGTAACCGGCAAGAGAGTACATCTTGTTTCTCGCTCCTATCAGTTCAACCAATTCGGTTTACCGGAGGAAGTTGTCACACTGGGAAGGAATATTCTGTCTTCTCCGGCAGTCATCCGCTATGAGACTTCTGCTGGTGCAGGAACCTGGAAAAATCAGCAGGGTTCCTGGAAGATAGCCAGACCTAACACAGCGATATTTTCTGCCAGCGGCAAAACAGATTTCCTGGAGTACATTACAGAATCCACAGTAGAAGTAGATGGATGTATCAGGGTGGAGTTAAGACTGAAACCCGGGCAAAAGAAAGAGGAAATTAAATCCCTGTGGGTAGAGATTCCTTTAAAATCATCGGAAGTGCCTCTGATGCATACCATTGGAGACGGGTTAAGAAGTAACTATTCCGGACCAGCTCCGCAGGGCACAGGTGTTGTCTGGGATGGTTCTAATGTTTCCCGGTCTCCTGCGTGGCGGAACCTTTTTGTTCCTTATATCTGGCTTGGTGCTGAGGAGAGAGGACTGGCATTTTTTGCAGAAAATGATAAGGGATGGGTCACAGAAAAGGGAAAGAGTAAAAAACCTGTGGTCCAGCTTGTAAGAGAAGAGGGGAAAATTGTTTTGCAGGTGTTTCTTATTAACCGGCCAGTAATTTTGACTGAAGAAAGAGAAATTGTTTTTGGCCTTCAGGCTTCTCCTACCAAACCAATGCCGGAAAACTGGCGCACCAAAATTCAGGATATGCCAGGTGGCCTGGCTGTTGTTCCCTGGGGTGGGTTGCAATGTCCTTCCCAGGGACCTTTCCGGGATGACTGGACGATTGTGGACAAGATTCTGGAAGCACGTCAGGGTAAGCCCTTTGACAACCAGTGGTTAAAAGAATACGCGGAAAAGAATAAACCTCCCTTAGTCCATGGTACCTGGGACTGGGTTAACAGTGTCCAGCATTTTGCCGGTCGGGCTTCTGCTGTAGGGATGAACAAACCTCTGGCTGTTTATCAGGAAGAAATGGCAGCCTCCACAGCCCGGCCGGAATGGTATGTTTTCCAGGATGAATGGAAACTGAATGATGGACCCCAGGAACGTTCTTTTGAGTCCATTAAGGAACTGGGGCAGGGTCAGAGCGTCCTTGGTGGCGGTGCTGGTATCAGTTTTGTTCGTAGTTACGCTGATTTTGGCACCTGGATGGCCAATGAATGGCTGAAACGGGGTGTGAGTCTTTACTGGGACAATACCTATTGTAAACTGGCTACCAATACCAGGACCACAGCTGCCTATGTAGGTGAAGATGGTTTTATCCAGCCATGTTTGATCATCTGGAACCAGAGGGAGTATCAGAAGAGGGTCTGGCATCTTCTTCAGGAATGGAGAAAGAAAAGGCCGGAACCTTTGGAGTGGACCATTCACATGACCAATACCTTGATGCTGCCTGTTCATACCTGGGCTACAGTTAACCTGGACCATGAACTCGGTAACAAAAAACCATTCTCACCAGAATGGCTGCGCACGGAAACGATTGGTCGGCAGGTGGGTAATTATCCCCTTTCTCTTTATCCGGTTTCTGGCAGGGGAAACAAAGTTATAGAAGACTTACCCAAACAGCAGCAGGAAAGGATTGAATGGGGAATGCGGGCTGTTCATGAGATTCAAAGAGCTGGTACTCTGGAAAAAATTTTAACGGATTTTGGCTATGGTCAGCCAGAAGTCATAGTACACAATTACTGGGAAGAAAAGCCTGTTGTGGAAGTTACTCCTGACCAGGTAAAATGGCTGGCTCTGGTAAAACCTGCCCAACGTAAGATGTTACTTGTTCTCTCTTCCTGGTCAGAGGAAAAGCAAATCTGGCCAGAATTAACTTTCTACGCCGAGCGTCTTGGTTTTCCGCTGAAAAATTACCAGTTCATTGATGTGGAGAAAAATATTCCTCTGGGAGGTCTTTCCCGTACCGGGGATCCTTCCCTTTCTCAACAAATCCGGCTTAAGGTGGACCTTGCTGGTCCCTGGGGAGTGAGGATTTTACAGCTGGAATCTGACTGAAAGCAGGGTGTAATCCGTACAGGTCAAAGTAGGTTTGAGGCCTGGTAGAATCACTGGAAGGGATAGCTACTCTTACAGTGTGGTAGGTTTTTTCGCCTGGATGAAACTGGACAGTAAAAGATGTTTTGCTACCAGCAGGAATAATCCTTTTCGGACGGGAGATAATCTGGAAAAATTCAGCATCCTTACCCTGGATGCTAACAGCTGTTTCCCCCAAACACAGGTCCTGTGAGCCAGCATTAAAAATTGTGAAGGAAAAGCTTGTTTTCTTTCTGAAGTTGTCAGAAAAAAGGAAACACCCGGCTTTTTCCTGAATTTTTTGAGGCATCTTTTCTTCCAGATTTTCCCCGTTTCCCTGAACCTTAATCACCGGTCCCTCATACCCGCCTTCCGGGGACCAGACCTGGTAGCGGTAGATTTCTAACCTGTTATCAGAACTGGTGGAAACGATACCTAAAGGTGCTGCTTTGCCTTCCTGGTTATCCAGGATAAAGAATCTGCTTTCCTTATCCGTGTGTAACCATCCGGCATACCTTACTTTCCCGGGATGCTTCAGGTCATCAGTGATGTACATTCTTAACTGGCTGTATGCCCAGGGGAAACGGACTTTCTGGCAAAGAGGAATAAAATGCCAGACTTTTTCTTCATTCTCTTGCGGGAAACCAAAACCGACGCTGCGGCCAGATGTGTCACCGGGAATATGTCCCCAAAGCGATCCAGAAATTTCCAGTCCGGTACCAGGCTGGCTGGCATCAAGATAATGCTGAAAAACAACCTCCAGATAAAAAGGAGGGGCAAATTTTTTAACCGTGCGGATACCAAGGAAGGGCTCCTTAGCCTTTGGTTGATACAAACGCAGAAGATGTCCGGAGCTACTCTTTACTACACTGACAGCTGCTTCCGTTCCCGGTATTTTATTCCAGATTTTTTCGTCCAGAGATTCTCCTGACCAGCCACAGTTAATAGCTGGTGGCCACCGGTGGCGGGCGTGGATAATGGTTTTTGCAGTGTGACTTCCTGAGGGACCTGTCACAGTGAGAGAAACCTGATAAAATCCCGGTCTGGTGAAGGTATGAGAAGGGGAAAATTCAGTAGAAGTGTTACCATCATCAAAATCCCAGAAGAATTTGAGTAAACCCCTTTTTTTATCGCGGCTTCCCCGGGCGGAAAATTTTACAGTAAAAGGAACAATCCCTTCCTTCTCCTGGCAGGAAATTTCTGCCACGGTAGGTGAGACATGAAGGAAAGTGGCTTGACTGTTATAACTGTTTCCAGCACAACCGTCACTGACAATAAAATTTAAAGGGAAGCTCTGAGCTGGTGTCTGGACCGGGACCGACCAGAAAAATAAGTTTCCTTTTAATTCACCAACCTGGTTACTCCAGCGATAAAAGTGCACAGGGAAACCTTCCGGGTCAACTGCAAGAAGCGGCCAGTTCACTGTCTCCCCTGGTAAGACAGTCTTTTCCTCAAGAGTAAGAAAGAGGGGACGGAGATTCTCCGAACCATATTTGCGGTAAACACTTATGATGGCGGGGTTACTGTCATATAAGCCGTTGTTAGCAATCAGGGCAATGGCAGTACGACCACTGGGCAGACAAAAATTACCTGGTACAATGATTTCGTAGACAAAATTTCCTCTGTCTATGATTTTTGTTCCGGTATCGCCGTATAGTATTTTCCAGCGAAAGCGAAGAACCCGGGAAAAAAGGTCGTAACTTTCCTGGCTACTTACCAGAAAATGCACCGGTTCCATCTGGTTTCCAGCAGATACATTCTGGTGCAGTAGAATGGCTGTCTTGTGGGCATAGATAAGCTGGCCGGAACTTACCGAGATAAGTTTCAAAAGCGCTACTGGTGGAGTCTGCTTCATTTTACTTGCCAGTGAGACCATGTTCTTAAGATGTTGCAGTTCATCATAGTTATGATAGTTTTCATTTACCTCAGTCTGATTGGAACCACGATAGTCTCGATGGTCCCCGGAAGAATTATAAGCCACGCGGTGGCGCAGTTCGTTGTCATAGGGTACATCATAAGGGAGTGCTGCTTTCCAGAGATACAGCAAAGTTGAGGCATAAAGGCCGTTTTTTTTCAGCAGGATTTTAGTAGATTCAGGTAAATAGCTTGCAGCCAGAATCATTTTCACCAGAGCCATTGTTTCACTACCAGAAGAGCCAACGGAATTAAAAAAACAGGGTATTAGTGCTTCATATTTATCAACGGAGGAATTAAGTTGCCTGTCCATAAAGGAAATATGGGCTGGCGAGGCAAAAAGGATATTGGCAAAGTAGAAAAGAGATTCTAATTTCTGCATGTGGGAAGCAGAATTGGTAATATCATGGGCAACTTCTGTTGTTGACTGGTTGACAAAGTTAACTCCAATCCGGTGAAGAATAAAGGGATAATTTTCTGTGCGCGGGGGCCAGCCATAATCAAGGTCACTGTCATGGATGATAGCCTTCAGCAAACCGGAAAAAACTGGATTTTCACCTGCTGGCCAGCTGTCCCGCAGGTAGGCATGTTTTTTGTCCCAGTTAAAATAAACATCGTCGGCAAAACCAGCAGTAGCAGGATTAACCTGAGGACTGAAGGAAAGAAAGGAGCTGTTAAGACACGGATAGAGTCTTTCTGAAGGCGGCGGCATGTGAAAGATTCTTTCTTCATTTTTTTCCGGGGCTTGCCTTGGACCCGGCAGTGGAACAGTCACCGGTGTATCATCCAGCAACCAGACTTTCCAGCGGCAGGTGTCAAAATAAGGATTTTTTATCTTTTCCTGGGAGAAACAAAGAGATATCAGGCATGATTCTACCGTGAGAATAACAATGCCGAGAGATTTCATTTTTACCGCAGTTGCTTTTTAGATGGCATTTTATCATACTGGCTGGCAGATAGAGAAGTTTAGTCTGGTTGAGTTTGGTGATAAATAAGATAGCCCGGAAGCAGCATCATAAAAACCTGCTTATCGTGCGAGTTTTAATTACTCCAGAAGAAAAGCTTTAATAAATGAAATGAAGGTCTGATCTTATACACAAATTTCAGACCTGCGGCAGTCTTTATTTCACCCTATTTATTTTTCTCCAACTTCTATTATTCTATAATCCATACTGTTAACGAAAACCTGCAGTTTGCCGTTTCTCTTAAGAAGCGGGAAATCATTTTCAACATCCCTTACATAATCCGGAGAAAAACCTAGTTTTCTCCTATCCAGTGATACCACTGTTTCCTGAATTTTATCAGTCAAATTGGCCGCAAAAAGGAGAATTTTCTTCCCTTTTCTGTGTCTGTAAATACTTATTTTTACTTGTGAGTTTGTATGAAAAACAGGTTGTTCCCAGTACCCTGAAAAAACTGTGTCTGCAATATCAAACTCACGCATTACCTTTTTAAAATGATTAAATGTTGGATAATGACACCAGGCACCTGAGATGAAAACATCGTGAACCTGCAGTAAGGCAATCATTTCCCTGGTAGGTGCAATCAATTTCCTGTAGTATTCATCAAGTTCGGGTAAAAAATATGGAACCCAGCCCCATTGCCTACCTGTATATTCAGCCAATATCCTGTCAATAGGAAGAACTTCTGTGTAATGAGCACCAACCCTCAGTATCCCCGCATTAAAGTTTTCTCCATTCCACTGGAAATCTGCAAATGCCAGGACGGGACTTTGCAGTTGCGTAGAAGAGTGGACCAGAATAAATGTTTGTTCCGGGTGTCTTCTTCTGAATAGTTTATATACCCTTTTCAGAAAATCTCTTGCCGCCCATAAGGGTGACCCATGACCGTCAAAATATATTCCCTGGATGTTATATTTCTCTATAAGTTCGTTAATGTAATAAACCATAAAGTCCTGAAAAGAAGTGTCCAGACGAGCAGGACCATAATAGACATGACCTGCCCAATCGTTCAGCGGAAAATTTATCCGTGTATCCTTTTCTCCGCTCCACTCCTCGGCATAAAGCCACCTCTCCGGGAGAACATATCCCTGATAATCACTGTGAGCACACGCACCCCCGGCAAGAGCAAGTAAAGGTATAGTATCTTCCGCTTCACATTTGACGGCTTTTTCCAGAGTCGTCTTTGTTTTTGGATTTAACGTCACTGCTTCTCCCGGTATGGGATCCAGATAACCACGAGCCCAGTGCCAGATAATTTTAAAGGATAGGTGTTTATACTTTTCTGGCATAGGTTTAACAGGTGTTGCCTGGTAACCAAAGACAATAGTTTTTGTCTGGTTTAGTTCGTATAGAGAATCTATGAAATTAATTCTTATGTTCCAGTCATTATAACTTTTATGCCTGAATATCCTTACTTCTTCATATAACTTCTGGTTTTCCCAGTTTTCTTTATCAGAAGCAAACCACGCTATTCCTCTGTCTTCATCGCCGACCCAGACCAGGTATTTAAAACTTCCTGAAATACCTTCTTCCGGAATTTTACCGGAATAAGAAATTGATGGGTCCCATCCTTTATACTCCCAGTGATAATACTTTGCCAGATTCTGACAAACAGGAATACGCAGGGCAAGCTTTTCAATTTTAACCGGTTTTTCTAAAGGAGCTATTTTTAAAAAAACCTTTGCCATTCCATCAAATTCTATTTCTGTATCCGCCTTTATATTCACCCCTGCGGTTTCGGCAGTGGCAGTTAAGACAACTTTTTCTTCTGTTTGAGAAACAACGTGCATCTTACCTGAATAAACCATTGTATGTTCTTTCTCAGTCTTTATTTCCAGAAAAATAGGTCTGTGGAGTAAGGTAGTTCCCTTTGATTCTATCTGTACCGGGAAAAGGGAATTACTGAATATATATTTTCTTCCCCACACAGAGACAATCTGGCCTTCCAGTTTTACCGGTGTCCAGGGCAAAGGTACCCAGCTCTCCTTTCCTAAACTATTATTTTCCCACAGCCTTCTTCTTTCCCTTGCCTGCTGGAGGTTCTTCTCTTCTGGTATTGATGGCTTGTAAACTTCATCTGCTCCCAGAAGAACAATGGAGAGAAAAAAAGGGAGAAAACTCATTCTTGCTTTCATGAAATTCCTTTTCCACCTTAAAATTCAAACATCCTCAGATAAACTAAATTTTGACTGCCTTGTTTCTGCAAAAAAATTTCTGCCACTCCGTTTTTTACTTTGTCCCTTCCTTGCCTAATGGTTATCTCCCTTCCCTTCACGGATATAGTTTTAAAGGGAGTTATTTCCCCTCTGGGATAAACTGTCATTGTACCCTTACATTCATTTTCTTCAGATACTTCCAGCCAGATTCTTATTTCTTCCGATTGAAATGAAATTTCTTTTTCTTTAATCCAATCATCTTCTTCCCCAAACCTTACCTCCGCAAACCTCTCTGGACTGTGATAAGAACCTCCTGTATTCATCCACTGGCTTAATTCTACTCCGCCTGTCTTAAAATTACGGCAAATGTTAAATGTCCATTTGTCCCCTATTTTGGGTTGTACACTTTCAAATGTGGAAAAGGGAATTTTCAGTTCTCCGGACCAGGTTCCATTTTTCAACTGGGTTTTATAAATAATTTCTCCATTCCAAGAAGAATCAAGAATTTTACCATCATAGATGGAACCAGCCGGATTTACGATTATCTGGTAATAACTGTGTTCCCAGGTCATAGTTGGTCTGAGAAAAAATTCAAAAGTGTCATGTTCCACTACAATCCTTCTATCATCTCTGGGAACAACCTCACCCATAACTCCTTCTGGCTGAAAACAAACAAATGCTATATATAATCCTTCCCTGTTATATCCTAAAAATACCCTGGGCGATTTCCTTTCTATGACTTTGTAAGTACCGGTGTGTAAAAAGAAAGATATCTCTGTTGCTTTTTCCCAAGCAACGTCAGAAACTTCCCCATCTATTACTGGAGACGTGGAAAAAAATGGAATGGTGACACTACTCCTCTTAAATGTAACGGATCTGGTCAGAATGTTTTGATACCTCTCAATAATCTGTGTCTTCGGCACAGGCTGGTTGAAAATGGTTATATTATCCAGCAAAATGTCTAACCTGCCTTCCAAATTACCGATAAAAAGTTTCCCTTTTTCGCCTTTTCTGCTGCATTTTTCTAAATTTGCCCTGGGACAGGGTATCGCCTCACTGCCATCAACAAACATTGATATATCTTTTACCTGCCAGGAAATAACTAAATGCGTAACACATTTTTTGTTCCAGTGATACACTGGAAGAAAAATTGTTTTTTCTCCGTTTGTTAAATACAGCAGCCCGCGTCTATAGTAAAGAATTATGTTATCGTAACTGAGTAAAATAGATATACTTTCATCAGAAGGCAATTTTGAATTTAGAAGGAAAATCAATTCCACTGCTCCAGCGACAAGTGGTTTTTCCAGAGGGATTTCCATCAAACTTTTAGGAAGCAGAACAATCCCCTTACCAAGGTATGCCATTCGAAATTCTGGTGTCACCTTTTTTAGAGAAAAATCAAAAACAGCCGGGACTGACCCGATTTCTGGATTGAGAGAATTCTCCATGGTCAATTGAAAAACCGGTGAGAAAACTAGCTGTTCTGTAGCAGTCAAAGCCCAGAAAAAGCTGAAAAAAAAAGCGATTATTTTTTTACTAAAATTTCTGGTCACTATCTTCCTTCTTGGGTAGTTCCCCTGTAAATAATTTTCTGACTTCTTCTGCCTTAAGAAACTTATCAAATATCTTTACCTCATCAATTAATGTCTGGGGCTGAGTTTTATCAACATACCCTGGTCCTATCTGGAAATTATCAGGCTGTCTGAAAAGCTTTCTATCCCCGTATCCCTGACTTTCTCCATTCAGATATATATACATGTAATTTTCATCCCAGGTGACTAAAAAATGATACCACTGTTTCTTTTTAAGAAGACAGGCGCTTGCACATCTTCCTCTTACTGCACCCCACCCCCACTTCCCATCTGCGGCTGGACCGTAAAGAGCTACACATAAGGTATTACCCCAGGTCTTCCTATCCGCTTCCTTACTTAACCAGGCAACATTTATCCCTTCTCTGGTTACCATTCTGAGGAAAATAACCGTTCCTTCGTAAGAAGCGTCCCAGTCCTGAGGAGAAAACCAGAAAGAGATTGTTCCTGTGGAAAAATTAAGATTTTTTTCAGCTTCAAAAGAAATACTACCTTTCCCACCCACATTCACTGCTTTTCCCTTCACGCCATCCGTCTGAACCACTTCCCCCATTATCTTGCCCTCTTTCTTACCAAGAGCGACATCAGCAGATTCAATACTGCTATCAAAAGAAGTGTAAAAAGTTAAATTCCTGTCGTCTGCTTTCACCAGATTTACCAGGAGCAAACAACAAAACAAAGTCAGATATCGCCTTTCCACCTTCTTTCTCCTTTCACAAATACTCTGAAATCTTCTTCTTTTTATACTTTGAATTACCATGGGGGTGAGTTAACGGGAGGTGGACCTATTTTCCATTCTACATGACCATCAAGAAAAAGATAATTCATTCCTCCGGAATGTCTTAATTCCCAGCCGTAGGGAGTGATATCCGGATTCGGGTTATATTGAGACCAGTAAGAAGATCCGCTTAAACCCACTGCGACAGCATCACCATCGCAGATGATAAATCTTTCACTCGGATTGGTAACCTTACTAAGTTTGTTCCCTCTTTCCCCGGTGGCAAGTCGTATCAAAGGTGCTACATGTCTGTTCATCGCATAGTCAGTTGCCTGGTTCCAGTTCGGAGAAGTAGATTTACCATGTCTGTAATATCCATAACTTTTTGGCTCACTCGGGCAATGAAAGATTTGTCTTTTTTCCGCATTGTAGTAGACATTTGGTACGTACTTTGCCCTTATAAAAACGCCGTACCAAGTAGTTCCCAGTGAGATATTGTCATACAGATAATAAGGAACAATAATCTCATCATAGTCCTGAGCATAAAAAGCAACCATAGTTCCTAACTGCTTCAGGTTGCTCATACATAGCGACTGCCTTGCCTTCTCCCGTGCCTTTGACAAGGCTGGTAATAACATGGCGGCCAGAATAGCAATTATGGCTACCACAACCAGTAATTCTATTAGAGTAAAGCCGTAATTTTTATTTCCTGCGTCCATTTTATTACCCTCCCTTTTTTACTCCTATAGCTATTTTTTTTAACTTCCGCGTTCTCCCGTAATATAAAAATCTTTCTGGTTGCCTATCTTTTCACCTCCTTTTTACGCTTTCTCTTACTCTCAGTTCTGTCTCCAGTATTACTTGTTTCTTCCCCCTTTTACCTCCTATGTTTTCTACAAGTATCTCAAACCCTTTTCTTGCCAGTTTACCCACCGGTTGATAAATTGTTGTGACAGGAGGATGGAGAAAAGAAAATAGCGGAAAGTCATCAAATCCGATTAGTGAGAACTCATCCGGTATTCTTTTACCTGCGGCCTCCGCTAAATAAAGCGTTAAGTGTAATCCTCCTGTTATAAATCCATCCGGTAAATTTTTCTTTCTGGAAAGCTCGAACAAAATACTTTCCACTTCTTTTCTCCAATCAGTATTGCTCTTAATCATGGCTTCCGCATGTTTTATGTTTTTCTCCTCACAATAGTTTACAAATGCCTCATACCTTTCATTGGTATCATAAGTTTCAGGACTTCCACCGACAAAAAATAAACTTCTGTGGCCGAGAGAAACCAGATACTCGATTGCTTTCCTTATCCCGCCTTTATTGTCTATTGCCACATAGTTCAAATCTTTCCTCTCCAAATTTGCTCCTATGAAAACACAGGGAAGAGAAAATTTGCTCACTCTGTTAATCATTTCCCTGTCGTTTCTGTTAGGATTCAAAATGATAATCCCCGCTGACTCTTTTGATATTTCCGCAAATTCTATTTCCTTTCTTTCCAGATTTTTTAAAACCAGACTGTACCGTCTTTTCAGCGTAACTTTCCTCAATTCCGTTAACAGAACATCTACATATGTCCCCTTCATCACTTCCCTCTCTTCCTCGATACGCCAGGGAGAGAAAATAGTTATTCTTTCTATGGAAAGGGTTTTGGGGTTCACAAAGGTTCCTTTCCCGGGAACCCTATATAAAACACCCTGGTGAACAAGGTCAAACATAGCTCTTCTCACTGTCCCTCTACTTACTTTAAACTTTTTCGTGAGCTCTTCTTCCGCCGGCAATCTATGATTTTTAAAATTGCCTTGGCTTATAAATTTTTCTATCTCCTTCCTAATCTTGTAGTGCAGACTTATCCCGTATTCTCTTTCCAAACCATGCCCCATATTTGTCTAAATGTTTATACATAATTATAACACAAACTACTCCCTCCGGCAAGTCACGGCTAAGACACAGTCTAAAATTCCGACATAAGAAATTGACAAAACGCCGGCTTCTTCTATTTCCAGTTTTAACATCTTAGCTTTATTACACCCCAGAAAGTCTGTCAAGAGATGTAAAACTATACTGCTCCCCATTAAGAAGAAAGTAACAATAAGGTAGAATAGAAAGGGGGCAAAATGGAACGAAGGAAATGGACGGGGAAGGAGAAATTTGAGATAGTACTTGAAGGGTTGAGAAGCGGGAAGATTGCACAGATATGCAATAAGTATGAAATCAGCCAGGGATTATATTACAAATGGAGGGATGAATTTTTTTCAAAAGGACCGGAGATATTTGGGTTAAATGGGGACAAGCAATACGAACGGTTGAAGAAAGAGAACACCAGATTGAAAACAATCATAGGGGAATTAACGACAGAATTAAAAAAAACGATTACCAGTAGCAAGGAAAAAATCAGAGATGGTGCAAAAGAGGAATCAGGAGATACTGGGAAAGATAGACCGACTAAAAAGTGAGCATCCGTTATGGGGATACAGACGGATCCGGGCATATTTAAGGTTTCAACAGGGGTATGAAATAAACAGGAAAAGAGTCTACAGATTAATGAAGGAGAACGAATTGCTGGTGAAAAATACAAAGGAATTGAAAGCTAAAAGGGTCAGGTATCCCAGGAAGATAAAGGCGACAAGAGTAAATGAAATCTGGGGGATAGATATGACAAAGGTGATGATAGGAAATTATGGCTGGGTATATGTAGTAATGGTTGTTGACTGGTACAGCAAAAAGATAGTTGGTTACCAGGTTGATAACATTTCCAGGACAGAGGAGTGGTTGAAAGCATTAAACATGGCAGTGATGAACCAATTTCCTGAAGGTATCAGGAATTATGAGTCAGTTAATCTTATCAGTGATAATGGGAGTCAACCGACATCACAAAGATTCATGAAAGAAACAAGTGTGCTGGGGATAAGACAGATATTTGCCAGCTATGATAATCCGAAAGGTAATGCAGATACAGAGAGGTTGATACGAACGATGAAAGAGGAGGAAGGTGTGGGTAAGAGAATGGGATAATGTGATGGAGTTCAAACAAGCATTGGAACGCTGGGTGATGATGTATAACACAGATTTCCCACCCTCATCCTTGAATTACATGACGCCAGTAAAATTTGAGCAATTGATGAAACAAAATTCAATAAACAATGTGCCTTTACATTCTCCCTTATTTTACACTTGACAAATGGGGTGCAGTACAGCCACTTTGTCCCCCTTTCAACCTGACGGAGGACTATCTTACTATGTTGTTCCTGATAATATCAAACCATACATTACCAACATCTTTCTGGCTTGAAATTTATCTATTGGATACATCTTCTCATAGTATATCTCCATGGCCGGTATACCTTTTTCCGGAGCATATTAAAGTGCTCCGTGATATTAAACTCCGGTATACCGGCTATTTTCATCAATCCTTCAAATTCAGTTAAGCAGGGGTGGTAACGACCTCCAGGACCATTTACCAAAACTGCTTGACCGGTAATCAAGCTGCTGCTACAATGGACAATGTTACATGGAATACAGAAAGCTGGGGAAATGGGGTCTTAAGGTAAGCTGTCTGGGTTTAGGCTCCTACCTGACCATCGGTTTCCGCTGTGACGAAGAACAATCCCGCCAGCTGGTAAAAATAGCCTACCAGGCCGGTATTAACTATTTTGATACAGCCAATGCTTACGCCAATGGGGAAGCAGAGGTAGTACTGGGAAAAATTTTTAAGGATTACCCGAGAGAGAGTCTGGTAGTCTTAACCAAGGTCTGGGCACCGATGGGTGAAGGTCCAAATGATCGTGGGCTTTCAGCCAAACATATCAGACAACAGTGCCACGCCAGTCTGAAAAGATTGCAGATGGATTATGTGGATATATATCTGTGCCATCGGGCTGACCCGGAAACTCCTCTGGAAGAAACCATCCGTACTATGGATGACTTAGCCCGGGAAGGAAAAATTCTTTACTGGGGTGTCAGTGAATGGCCAGTTTTTCTTCTCCTGCAAGCGCAACGGACTGCTGAAAAGCTAAATGCCAGAGCTATTTCTGTGAGCCAGCCACGTTACAATCTTTTGTATCGTTACCCGGAGAGGGAACTTTTTTCAGTGACCGAGCAGGAAGGAATCGGTAATGTTGTTTTTTCACCACTGGCTCATGGCATGCTCACCGGCAAATACCAGCCAGGCCAGCCTGTCCCCCCTGAGAGCAGGGCTGCGGATTCCCAGGCTAACAGGGTGCTGATGAAGATGTACTGGACAGAAGAAAACAAACAAAAATCTCAGGACCTGGTGAAACTGGCAAAGGAGATGGGAGTTACTCCATCCCAGGTGGCAATCGCCTGGTGCTTGCGACGGAAAGAAGTTTCCAGTGTTATTCTTGGTGCCCGGACTCCGCAGCAACTTAAAGAAAATTTGAAGGCTGCAGAAATCAGGCTGGAAGATTCTCTTCTGAAAAGGCTGGACAGTATTTTTCCACCTTTGCCTGAAAATCCCTGATTTCTACCAGAGGGTAAAGCACAGAATGAAAAATGGTTAAGGAAAAGATTGCAAGGGGTGCAGTAGCAACCTGGAACCTAAGCTGGTCTGAAATCTGGAAAGGTTTTCGTCAGATTCCTTTAGCTTACCGGTTTGGTTTTCTTTTATCTTTGCTCTATTTTTCTGTTTTTGTCATTATTACATCTTATTTTGTACTTATGCCCGGTCATCCAAGATGGACATTAGCCTGGGGTATTCTGGTTTTTCTGGACTTGCCATTCTCTTTATTTCTTTTCTTCTGTCTTCCCCTGTGCCCTGCTGTTTCCTTTCCCTTTCTGATTTATCCTTTAAGTGATTTAAAAAATTTCTGGTTGCCCTTTTTTTACTTTGGAGTTTCAGGAACTGCCTGGTATCTTTACCTTCCTCTGGTTTTATCCCGGGTGGCTGGCGGGGATAAAAAAGAAACCAGACAGCAGGATTTCACGCCCTGCGGATAAAAGCAACAAAATCAGGATATAAACCACTTTTCTCCGGGAATTCTAAAATCAGTGGCCCGGTATAATTTTTTTGCTGCAGTCTCTGGAAAAAGTCTGACCAGTTAAAAGTGCCACAGGTAAAAGGGAGATGGCTGTCACTTTGCCTGTCATTATCATGAAGATGGGTGTGAAAAAGCCTGCTGGAAAAATGCGAAATTAATTCTTCAGTAATCCCGAGCAGATGGCTGTGTCCGGTATCCAGATTCAGACCAACCACTTCTGCAGGTAGTCTTTCAAAAAACATCTTAAAATCTTCCATGCTGGTACCAAGAGCATAAGGGTCATAACACAGGCTGTTATTTTCCAGGCAGAGAGTTAACTTTTTCTTAATCAATTCCGGGAGAATATCCTCAATCAGTGCCACTACCCGGTCAATTGCTTTCCGACGCGCTGTTTCCACATTTAAATCAGGCTGGAAAGACCCAGGGTGGAGAATTACACTTGTGGCATCCAGCTTTTCTGCCAGTTCTACAATTTTTCTCATTTTTTGCCCTGCCTGCTGTCTGCTGCCTGAGGCCAGGTTCCACTCAGAAAGGTAAGGAGCGTGGTAACTGGCAATAATACCTGAATCTTCCTGAGATTTTCTAATTTTCTGGAAAACATCCCGTCCGTATCTTTCTTCGTAATCGGTGGCGACAAACCATTCTATTTCTGTCATGCCGTAGGAAAGAAGACGCTGCCATGTTTCTTCCAGAGGGAAAATGCTTTTCAGGTGACAGGAGACAACACCAATTCTATTTTTCATTCCTAACCGCGCCACTTTTCAAAAACTTCCAGAAAGTTCTCCCCGGTGAAACGAACTGTGGTCGGATTCACCTTTTCTGCCTCCCGACGTTGCTGCCATACAAACGCATCGGCTGAGGAGAGAAATTCTATTACCAGGCTACATTTCCCTTTCATCTTAACCGGCTGATACTTTTTGATATTTTTTACTGCCCTGTTAGCTGCTTTTCTAATCAACTCACAGGCAGCCTTATGGGAAAGGGAGATAGCACAGGTGCGGTTCACTCCCCATTTTACCACTGCCTGTTCAATCTCTGGAACATACTGTTTTGCCTCCTGGCAGGCAGCTTCATCCCCGGTAACCAGGATTGTGGGAATACCGAACCAGCCAGCAAGATAAATGTTAATACCAATCTCCCCTATTTTCTTCTCATTAAGCCACATATTCACAACAGTTTTGCTGGAATAGGTATGGTTAAGATTACCTTTTTCTGTGCCATTCATCGCATGGTGACCGAGTAAGAAAAGAGCATCCCAGGGTTCATCCATAAACCAGAAACGAGAGACAGGCCGGCCATGAAGAAGAAGAGCTTTTTCATGGATTTTTTCTGGCAGCAACCCCCCTGGTCCATGGCCATCAATTACCAGTACTTTTTCTGCCCCTGCCTGGAATGCCCCGGCGCAAGCAGCATTAACTTCTTCTGTGGCTAAGAGTTTTGCCTGTTCAAAGTAACGGGCACCAGGATAGGTCTGACTTTCAAAGTCTACCACTCCGGCTGTTCCTTCCAAATCCGTAATAATCGCAATCTTCATTATCTTTGCCTCCTTTTTTAAATTCTGAATGTTAGACCCCAGTTACCACCATCCGGGGGGTCGCCAGGGTCATCCTTCAACAGAAGATGGTAATTAGCCACTACCTTTTTTACTGCAGCGGCATATCTTTCAATTACTTGCGGATAGAACCTTTTGAACCAGGGAATACTGAAAACGCGTCTCTGAATCCCTTCAGCTACTGGCAGGCATCCTGATTTTTCTCTGATGTCTTCTGGACTGCTGGCAATACGGGTCGGTTTGCCATCCCCGTATATATCTACGGTGTTAAAAAGGGGATGGAGATGTAAAGCTTTGTTACAGCCAGGCCTGGCTGGAAAACCTTCCGCCTGTAAAGCCTGGCAGAACCGGGTCACAGAAAGACCATCCAGTTCCTCAGCTTTATAAAGCGCCAGCGGGTTGTACCAGCCACCCATAGTACAGCCAGAGTTTTTTGGTGGTCGCTGGGAATATACTGCTGGTGTTCCTTCCAGAAGGTCCCAGAAATAATTCATAGCTTTATCTATCTCTGCCATTTCTTCCGGATACTTTTTTAATTGTACCAGACCAACAGCTGAAGACATCTGGTGCATACGGTATTTATAGCCACCCCAGGGAAGACCGGATGCTTTCTTCAGCTCCGGAATGGTTAACTGGTTACTTCTTTCGTAATAACCGAATGCTACTGCCCGTTCGTAAATTCTGCGGTTATCTGTAAGCATTATACCGCCCTCTCCAATCGCGAAGGATTTTCCGCTCATCAGGGAAAAACAGGCAACTTCACCGAAAGTACCCACCAGCTGTCCATGATAGTAGGCACCATGAGCGTGGGAGACATCTTCAATCACAGCCAGACGTTTTTTTCTGGCAATGGCCATAATTTTTTTCATCTCTGCTGGTCTACCACAGTAGTGCACTACCACGATTGCTTTGGTACGGCTGGAAATTCTCTGCTCCAGGTCATCAGGGTCAAGGCAGAGAGTTACCGGGTCAATGTCCGCAAAGACAACAGTACCGCCAAGGGAAAAAACCGGTAAACAACTTGCCCAGTAAGTGATACTGGGACAGATAATCTCATCCCCTCTCCCTATACCTAAACCGAACATGGCACAGTGTAAGGAGGCTGTTCCGTTGTTAGCAGCCAGAGCAAATTTTCTCCCGTGCCAGGCAGCAAAGGATTTTTCAAATTCCATGGTGATATCAGAACCGGACATTTTTCCAGCCCTTAAAACATCTAAAACTGCCTTTTCCATTTGTCTGTTCACTCTTGGCCAGCGGAAGAGGTCTTCTGGCACTTTCTCCACAGTTTTCTTGCCGCCAAAAAGAGCCAGTTTATCACTCATGGGATTTGCCCTCCTTTTACCTCCGAAAGAAATCTTCTACCTTTTTAAATCCACGCCAGATATCTCTCACTTCAGATTCTCCCCATGATTCAGAGATGGAAAGACGAAACAGTATCTTTTCACCAGCAATAGCGTTGGGGCAGGGAAAGGTTCTTGTTTTGTCTCCCCTGTAATCAGGACTTGCCCAGGGGTAGCCACTTTTTCCAAAAACCCGTCGGTAGCGATACCAGTCCTGAAAGTGGGGCAGATGAAAATAACTGGCACCTACAGGCATACCTTCAGCCACCAGAGCTTTACAGAAAGTTTCCTTATCACATCTTACCTGCTCGGGATGAAAGCGCATTCTTAAAAACCAGTAACTTGGCTTGCTTCCCGGTAATGGGTCCGGGATACTTACAGCTTTCAAGTTCTTAAAGACATGTCTTAACCTTAAAACAAAAAGGCGACGGCGACGAACAATCCGCGGTAGCTTCTTTAACTGTACACGACCGATGGCTGCCTGAAGTTCGTTGAGGTTGAAATTGAGAGAAGCCACGCAGTTGGTTGCGCCTGGTGGCAGGCCAAATGGTTTTCCTCTATCAGCCATCTGTCTGGCACGTTGCCAGATTTTTTTACTGCGGGTGTAAACAATACCGCCCTGACCGCCAGTACAGAAATGTTTCCCAAACATGGTAGAAAAAGCAGCTACCTTGCCAAATGTGCCCACCAGGCGTCCTTTAAAAGTGGCTCCATGCGCCTGGGCACAGTCCTCTATCACCGGGATTTTGTACTTCCGGGCAATTTTCATAATTCCGGTCATATCGCAGGGTTCTCCGGCAATGTGGGCTACCACGATAGCAGCAGTGTAAGGGGTGATAAGTTTTTCTATCTCCTGCGGGCCTGTATTTAAGCTGTAGGGCTGGGTATCAGCAATCACTGGAATACAGTTATTCATTACGATGGGCATCATTCCACCGGGGTCGGTAATGGGACTGACAATGATTTCTGTGAATGGTTCCAGGTCCAGAGCCCTCAAGGCAACAAACAGAGCGTTGGTACCGGAATTAACACCATCAGCATAGCCCCCACCCATAAACCGGGTAAAGGCATTACAGAAGGATTCTTCTTCCTGCCCCTGGTAACCGATAGCAATCCCACTGGCTATAGCTTTATCAAAAACTGCTGCCACTGCCTTTTTTTCTTCTTCGCCGAGAAGAAATCTTTCGGGAAAGGGGATGGAACGGATACTTTTACCGCCAAAGAGTGCCAGTTTTTCTTTTCCCAGTTTCATATTTTTTTCTCCTTCCAGCAGGGGAAAAGCTTAGATATTTATACACATTTATCTTTTGTCCGTCAAATCCCGGTAGAGCGCCAGGGAAATTCTCACAACTTCTTTTTCAGAACACAGCACGGATTTTCTGGATAGCCATTATTACATCTTCCATTTCTTCTTCCGGAGCCAGAAGTAGCCGGTGTGGCAACCAGACTGTTTGCTGGCTGGCTTTCTCTGCCCGCGGACAAAAAACACTGGCATAATCAATCTCTTTCCCTGAAAGAGGGCATCTGTAGCTACAGGGAAAAGATTCTTTTTTCTTTTTCTGGAAGAGCGGGTTTTTATAAATTGGAGGATAACCTGCTGCTGCCGGAATATTCAGCATTCAATAACTCCAGAAATGTATCCCGGCTGATTTTCCAGTCTTCCTCAATAAATCTGAAGACATAGAGGTGATACGCTCGCCTGGTAACCCTTTCCTCTTCAGGTACAGTTTTAATTCCAGGAATAATCTTTAACGCTTCATCCAGGATTCTGGCTGTTTTTTCCCTGTGCCGGGTTTGTTCTTCCAGACGGGATAACTGCCCAAGAAGAATCGCTGCCTGAAGTTCTGTTAATCTAAGGTTAGTACCCAGGCGAAAATGTTCATACCACTGGCCGGTTTCATTTCGGCCACAGTTGGAAAAACTCCTTGCCAGTTCAGCAATTTCTTCCCGGTCGGTGAGGAGTATTCCCGCTTGTCCGCTGGTAATGTTTTTACTCATTTGAAAGCTGAAGGCCCCACAATCTCCTAAAGCTCCTGTTCCTTTTCCTTCCCACTGACTTCCCCAGCTATGGCAGGCATCCTCTATAATTTTCAGGTTAAACTTGTTTGCCAGTTGCTGGAAAGCATCCATATCAGCAGGAAGTCCCGCTACAAGGACGGGAATAATAGCGCTGGTTTTTTCGGTAATTTTTCTCGCTACATCTTCCGGGTCAAGGTTACGGGTTTCCAGATGGATATCAGCAAAAACCGGGATAGCATTCATCCTCAAGACAGCGCTGGCAGTAGCAATGAAAGTGTAAGGGGGGGATAATTACTTCTGAACCTGGAGGTATCTCCAGGTATAAAGAGCCATTTCCAGAGCTGTTGTTCCACTGGTGCAACTGATACCAAACTTAGCCTGTTGAAAGGCGGCAAATTTTTCTTCAAATTCCTTTACCCTTTCGCCAAAAAACCACTTTCCGCTTTCAAAAACAGCAAGCAGATTCCTTTTTTCTTCCTCGCCGAAGATAGACCAGGCAGGCCAGGGCTTTTGTGTGATGTCCCTGACAGGCTGACCTCCATAGAAGGCCAACTTTCTTCTCACTGCTTACCCCCATTTTTTATCCAGCAAATTTCTTCAAGTCTCACTTTGTTATTTCTGGATTCCTTACAGTTGCCAGACTGACGGTCAGGTCCACGCGGGGAAAGGTCTGTCTGGCGGCAGCAGTTAACTGATTGGTCAGTCTTGTCCATTCTTCAGCGCTGGTTTCTGGTCTGATAAAAAACTTAATCTCCAGGAAAACCTTCCGGCCTGCTTTTCTCAGCCGCAGTTGTTGAATACCAAAAAGATTGAACTCCTGCCTTAAACTCTCCGCGAGGTTTTGTGCTTTTTCTTCAGTAATTCTGCCGGGATTAACATCCAGCAGAGCTTCCATGTTAGAGCGGATGATTTTAATCGGTTCCACCACCAGGAAACCAGCCAGGATAATACTCATCACCGGGTCGGTGTAGGCAGCCAGACGGGTATGTCCCTGATGAGAAAATTGCGTGCCGACAAGAAAACCAGCAGTGATACCCGGGGCAGAAATACCATCGTTGAACCAGTCAGCAGCCGCTACTCTCATGATAGAAGAATGGAAGACCCCAGCGTATCTTTTTAAAACTGGCACGAGGATAAAACTTACTACAGCTGTGATGGATGCCAGCACTATTGCCGCCAGATAATTGGTTACTTCTTCTGGATGGATGATATCCTGGATGGCGTATTTCAGGCTTAGAATACAGGAAGAGACAATAAGGATTCCAGAAAGAAAAGCAGTCAGTGGTTCATACTTGGCAAAACCAGAATGGTAACGGTCGTTTGGTTCCAGGTCAAGCGTGATAATGAATTTATGATAGAAAAAACCGGTAATTACATCCACCAGCTGGCTGCTGGATGCAAGTAAAAGTGTAATGGAATCAATTGCCAGTCCGATAGCCACAGTTAAAAAGAAAAGGAACAGGCTGGCTGGCTTAGATGTTTGTTTTCTTTTTGGCCCATTTACATTCTTGCCGATTGCCGTTTATTTTATCAGGGGTTATGAGAGATGACGAAAAAGTTTGCCTGTCCCGCCCGGATGAGGTATACATTATAAAAGCATGGAAGAGGAGAAATTTAAAGGGAAGGTAGCAATTGTAACAGGTGCCAGCAGGGGAATAGGTGCTGCCATTGCCAGAAGATTAGCTGAAGAAGGGGTTTCAACCTTTCTTGTTGCCAGGACGGAAAAAGACCTTACTGGTGTGGCTGAAAGTATTAAGAAAGGTAACGGGAAAGCCTGGCCTCTGATGGTTGATGTTACCAGAAAAGAGCAGGTTATTAAGGCTGTCAGTAAGGTAAGGGATAGCTTTGGTAGGATTGACATCCTGGTGAACAATGCCGGGGTGGGTTATGCCAGGGCTATTGTGGAGACAGAGGTGGAAGACTGGAATGTGATGATGAACACCAATGCCCTGGGTGCTTTTCTTTTTTCCAGGGAAGTTTTTAAGGTAATGGTAGCTACTAAAACAGCTGGTACCATCATCAACATTGCTTCTCTTGCCGGGAAAAAGGGTTATCGGTATCAGGCGGCCTATTGTGCTTCCAAGTTTGCCCTTATTGGTTTTAGCAAAGTCCTGGCTATGGAGGGACAGCCCCATGGTATTCGTGTTCATGTTATCTGTCCTGGTGGGGTTAATACAGGATTTATAACCAGAATAAGACCTGATATTCCTCCGGAAACCTTAATCCAGCCTGAAGATATTGCCAGGACAGTTGTTTTCCTGCTGCAGCAGCCACCGGGAATTATTACTGATGAAATACTCATCAGACGTTTCAGCAGCGAGATAATCTGAAAAAATGGTGAAAAGGAACCGGAGAAAGATTACAGGCTATTAAAGCAGTCCTCCCTGCATCTGTAAATGCTGCTGGATAACCTGGTAAGGGATTTGCCTGATGCTCTTTCCTGATAAACTGGCCAACGTTGCGGTTACACCAGCTGCCTGACCCATTGCCATACAGGGTGCCATTACCCTGATGGCTGCCAGAGCCTTCGGATTGGCAGAAACGCATCTACCTGCAGCCAGAAGATTAGAAAGATTGGCGGAAACCAGGCAGCCCAGAGGAATAGTATAGTAATCACCTTCTGGAGGGGCAAGTTTTTCTTCTAAACGTTCAGGATATTTATTCAGCATTACGCATGGTTCTTTCGTGGGACAGCCTTTCCGGCAAAGGTGAACATTATCTCTGGTACGGCCTAAGGGGCAGTGGATATCAATCCAGTAGGTAGAACGCGCGATAGAATCCTGGTGTTTGGTAGCAGCAAGAATATCCTTTTCTGTCAATTCAGTCATCCCCACAAGACGGCGACTTTCCCGGACACCTATCTGCGGGGCAAACATAATTCTGGCCTCCTGGAAAAAAGGGGAGACCTTCTGGCAGATTTCCAGAACTTTCCATGCCTGCTTTCTCAAAAAAATCTCCCCGGCTGTCAACTCTTCCGGGTCTACAGGGCTGCCCCCATAACGGGTCATATTCGGACAGTAGCCATCAGTGTCATAAAAGCTTCCTCTTCCCCAGATACTCCCGTGGTAAACAGAGATGTTGCCTTTCTGTCTTTCTTCTTCAATCGCTCTGGTGATTTTTTTTCTTTCCTCTTCCGGGACAGGGGGGACATTAATTATGCGGAAGAAACTACCTGTTGCCATCACCCGGCCATCTTCCTCTCTTCCCAGCCGGTAATCAGCTCCGGAAAGAAAAATTAGTTCTCCATCACCGGTGGCATCTATGAAAACTTTTCCTTCCAGTAGTAAACGGCCCTTCCGGGTGTAAAATTCAACTGCTTTGATGGTCTCATCTTCCACCCTGGCACCGATACAAACAGTGTCAAGATAAAGTTTTATTCTCTGTCGGGTTACCATTTCATCCAGCACAATTTTCAGAGTTTCCGCGTTAAACTCTACACAATGTCTTTTCAGGCATTCCTCAAATGAATAACAGCCACCTTTCTGGTGTAGCTGGTCCACCAGGTCTTTCAAAAACCCTTTGATTACTGGTTGACCAGTAGAGGGAATAGTCAGTCCTAATATCGGTCCCACCCAGCCTCCAGTAGCCAGTCCGCCGAGGAAACCAGCCCTTTCTATTAAAGCTGTATCTGCTCCTTCTTTTGCCGCTGATACTGCCGCTGCCACACCGCTTAAGCCTCCCCCAACCACGACCACGTCCATTATTTCCCCCTGGTTATAATTGACGGCAATAATGCTAAGCTAACGGTATGTTACTTTTACAGCTTCTTTCTGTCAAAGGAGGAAAGCAGAAAGATACAGAATATCCCTGTGAATTTGTCCATGATATAATGATGAAGGATGAAACTTTACCATAAGGTAGCTCTCGTCACCGGTAGCAGCAGAGGAATTGGCAGGGCAATAGCTTTATCTCTGGCGGAAGAAGGTGCAGATATCGGTATCAACTATCTGGATGAACCTACAGGAACCAATCTCCATCAGGCTCAGCAGGTTAAAGAAGAGATAGAGCTTCTGGGCAGGAAGGCTCTTGTTCTTCAGGCTGATGTGGCTGAGGAAAACCAGGTTCAAAAAATGGTCAAAGATTTTGTGTCTTTTTTTGGTAAAATAGATATCCTGGTTAATAATGCCGGAATTATCCGTGACGTCACTTTGAAAAAAATGACCAGGGAAGACTGGGAAGTAGTTCTCACTGTTAACCTTACAGGGATATTCTACTGCACTTTTGCTGTAATCAGTTATCTGCGGCAGCAGGGTAGCGGTCGCATTGTTAATATTGCTTCCATCATTGGTCAAACCGGTAACGTGGGACAGAGTAACTATGCTGCCAGCAAGGCGGGGGTAATTGGCTTTACTAAGTCTGTTGCCCGGGAACTTGCCGGAAAGGGTATCACCGTCAATGCTGTTGCTCCTGGTTTTATAGAAACAGACATGTTGAAAGGTTTGCCCGAAGAAAGAAAAAACCAGATTCTTTCCTGTATACCTTTGGGACGATTTGGCACTCCCCGGGAAGTTGCGGCCGCAGTAGTGTTCCTGTGTTCAGAAGCAGCCAGTTATATTACCGGTCAGGTGTGGAATGTCAATGGAGGGCTTTACATGCCCGACTGATATGTCCAGCAAGATAAAAACTGCTGCAGAGGCAATTGAACTTATCAGAGATGGAGACACCGTAGCGGTGGGTGGTTTTGTAGGAAATGGGCATCCAGAAGAACTCACTCTTACACTGGAAAAGAGGTTTCTAACAACAGAGCAACCTCGTGATTTGACTATTGTTTATGCAGCAGGTCAGGGTGATGGAAAAACTCGCGGGTTAAACCATGTTGCCCACCCAGGATTAATAAAAAGGGTAATTGGGGGTCACTGGAATCTGGCCCCGGCACTGGGAAAGATGGCAACGGAAGGAAAGATAGAAGCCTATAATTTTCCGCAGGGAGTGATCTCTCATCTCTTCCGGGATATTGCTGCTGGTAAACCTGGAACAATTACTCATGTTGGTTTAAATACTTTCGTGGACCCAAGGATTTCCGGAGGTAAGCTCAATGCATGTACCAGACAGGACCTGGTGGAGGTAATACAACTGGCAGGGAAGGAATGGCTTTTTTATAAGGCCTTTCCGATCAATGTGGCTTTATTGCGAGGAACCAGTGCGGATGTCAAAGGTAATGTTTCTCTGGAAAAAGAAGCAGGAAGCTTAGAGGTTCTGCCCATTGCCCAGGCTGCCAAAAACTCAGGTGGTCTGGTAATTGTCCAGGTAGAAAAAATTGTACCGGAAGGCAGTTTAAACCCCTGGCTGGTAAAAATTCCTCATATCCTGGTTGATGTTCTTGTTGTGGCTAAAGAAGAAAATCACTGGCAGACCTTTGCTGAAAAGTATAATCCTGCTTACTGTGGAGAGGAAAAGATAGCCTTAGGAAGTTTTCTCCAGGGAAGTATACCTCTGGATGAAAAGAAGATTATCTGTCGCCGGGCTGCATTAGAACTTATTCCAGACGGGGTCATTAATCTGGGTATTGGTATTCCAGAGGGTGTGGCTATGGTCGCCAGGGAAGAAGGAATTCTGGATAGATTGTGTTTCACGGTAGAAGCTGGTACTGTAGGCGGAATTCCTGCCAGTGGTTTAAGTTTTGGTGCTTCCTATAATCCAGAAGCCATCATTGACCAGCCTTATATGTTTGATTTCTATGATGGCGGAGGTATTGATGTGGCCTTCCTCGGGCTGGCGCAGGTGGATGGGAAAGGTAATGTGAACGTTAGCCGGTTCGGTGACAGGGTGGCTGGTGCTGGTGGTTTTATTAACATTTCTCAAAATGCTAAAAAACTGGTTTACTGCGGTAGCTTCACAGCCGGGGGGTTGGTGGTAGAAATCAAAGAGAAAAATTTGCGGATTGTTCAAGAAGGGAAATACAAGAAATTTATAAGTCAAGTGGAACAGATTACTTTCAGTGGTGACTTTGCTCGAGCGAGAAACAAGAAGGTTTTCTACGTCACAGAAAGGGCAGTTTTAGAATTAAAACAGGAGGGACTTACTCTGGTGGAAATAGCACCAGGTGTGGATTTAACCAGGGATATACTTTCTCAGATGGACTTTTCTCCCTTGATAGATAAGAACTTAAAACTTATGGAGAGCCGAATTTTTCAGCAGGAACCTATGGGTATAGTTTTGTAAAGTTACGGCGGGGGGAACTTTGGAAAAAGCTGTAATTGTAAGTGCTGTCAGGACTCCCATTGGCAATCTGGGAGGTTCTTTGAAGGACATACCGGCAGTGGAATTGGGTGCTAAGGTTATCGCAGAAGCTCTGAGAAGAATTTCTCTAAGTCCAGATTCTGTAGAGGAAGTCATCATGGGACAGGTCCTGCAGGCTGGAAGTGGTCAGAATCCGGCAAGGCAGGCAGGGTTAAAGGCCGGGCTGCCAGTCAAGATTACTGCCTGTACCATAAACGAGGTTTGTGCCTCCGGGTTAAAGGCGGTTTGTCTGGCTGCCCAGACAATTTTAAGTGGACAGGCTGAAGTGGTGGTGGCTGGTGGCATGGAAAGTATGAGCCAGGCACCGTATTTGCTGAAGAGCGCCAGGTTTGGCTACCGTTTAGGTGACGGCAAACTAATTGATGGTGTTATTCAGGACGGGTTGCTGGACATTTACAATAATTGCCACATGGGTTTGTATGCGGAAAAACTGGCTGAAAATTATAATATCACCCGGGAAAAGCAGGATGAGTATGCCTGCCTTTCTCAGAAAAAGTGCTACCAGGCTGTGAGAGAAGGAAAATTTCAGGAAGAGATTGTTCCGGTAAGCATTCCTCAAAGAAAGGGAGAACTGCTAACCTTCAACCAGGATGAATTCCCCAAACCAGGAACTACTGTGGAAATACTTAGCAATTTAAGACCTGCTTTCAAAGAAAATGGGACGGTAACAGCAGGAAATTCTTCTGGTATAAATGATGGGTCCGCAGTGGCAGTAGTTATGTCCCGGAAAAAAGCCCTGGGTCTTAAGCTTAAGCCCCTGGCAGAAATAGTGGGTTGGGCAACAGCAGGATTGGAACCTTCATTAATGGGACTGGGCCCGGTCCTGGCCAGCCAAAAGGTGCTGAAAAAAACAGGACTGGACACAGGACAGATTGATTTAATAGAGCTGAATGAAGCTTTTGCGGTTCAGGTTCTGGTGGTTAACAAAGAAATGGGCTGGAATACAGAAAGGGTAAATGTTAACGGTGGGGCTATCGCGCTGGGGCACCCGATTGGTGCCAGCGGTGCCAGAATTCTGGTGACGTTGCTTTATGAGATGCAAAGAAGAAAAGTGGAGTTTGGTCTGGCTACGTTATGTGTGGGCGGAGGTCAGGGGATAGCCATGATTGTGAAAAGGGTTGATTAATGGGCAAGGGATATGAAGTGGAAAAAGTCATGGTAATTGGAGCCGGTACGATGGGTACAGGTATTGCCCAGGTTCTAATAGAGGCAAATTTGAAAGTCTTTGTTTATGACAGTAATGCAGTGGCTGGAAAAAGATGTCAGGAGAATATCCAGAGAAGACTTCAGAAAAAGGTGGAAAAAAAAGAACGCTCCAAAGAAGAGATAGAGAAAATTTTATCCTGTCTGGAGATTACTGAGAGTCTGGAGAAATGCAGGGATTCAGATTTTGTCATTGAAGCTATTGTTGAAGACATGGAGGCCAAGAAAAATCTTTTCTCCAGGCTGGATGAAATCTGTTCTGGTAGAGTTATCCTGGCCAGTAATACTTCTGCTCTCAGCATCACCGAGATTGCCTCTGCTACCAGAAATCCAGAAAAAGTTATCGGTTTACACTTTTTCAATCCGGCGCCCGTGATGAAGCTGGTAGAAGTGATAAAAGGAGAAAAAACAGCAGAAGAAACCCTATCTATTACCAGAAGTCTGGTAGAAAAAATGGGTAAGACAGCAGTACTGGCTAAGGAATCTCCTGGATTTATTGTCAACCGGTTACTTATGCCGATGATTAACGAGGCAATCTTTCTTGTTTCTGAAGGCGTAGCCAGCATCAAGGATATTGATACTGCCATGAAATTAGGAGCTTCCCATCCTCTTGGTCCTTTAGAGCTTGCTGATTTCATTGGTCTGGATGTATGTTTGAGAATCCTGGAAACTCTGGAAAAAGGATTGAAAGATAATAAGTACCGGCCGTGTCCTATGTTAAAAACTATGGTGAAAGAGGGTAAACTCGGGCGTAAAACTGGACAGGGTTTTTACAATTATCAAGAAAAGGAAAGGTGAAGTCCGTGAAAAAAGAATACCTGCTTGGTAATCATGCTCTGGCTTATGGTCTGGCAGAAGGAGGGCTGGCGGCGTCTTTTGCTTACCCGGGGACACCTTCTTCGGAAATTACAGAAAAATTAATAGAGCTGTCCAGGGAATATAATTTTTACGTGGAGTGGTCCATTAATGAAAAAGTTGCCCTGGAAAATGCTTATGGGGTAGCCATTAGCGGTTACCGCAGTTGCGCCATCATGAAACAGGTTGGTCTGAATGTTGCTGCTGACCCGTTGATGACTTCAGCTTATACCGGTGTGAGAGGGGGTCTGATTGTGGTGGTGGCAGATGACCCCGGCATTCATTCCTCACAAAACGAGCAGGATTCCAGACGCTATGCTTTGTTTGCTAAGATTCCCTGTTTTGAACCAGCCAGTCCCCAGGAAGCATTGGAAATGGCTAAATTTTCTTTTGAATTTTCAGAAAAGTTTGAATTACCGGTGATGCTACGTACGGTAACCAGATTAGCGCATGGAAAGGCAGACGTAGAGATTAATGCTTCTGGCAGGCAGGTAAACAGGAAGTCCCGGTTTAAGAAGGACCCGACGTGCTTTGTGATGGTGCCAGCCAATGCCAGAACTGCAGGAAAAAAGTTAAATGAGAAACAAAAACAGTTACTGGAAGCTGTGGAAGATTTACCCTATCACCAGATTGAGGAAGGTAAGAGTGAGACAATCATTGTTACTTCTGGTCTTTCCTGGCATTACGCCCGGGAAGTAGCCTTTCAGGAAAACTCCCACTGGGGAATAATAAAAATTGCAAGTTATCCTGTTCCAGAAAAAAAACTAAAAATGTTGCTGTCTGATGCCAGGCAGGTTTTAGTCCTGGAAGAAGGGGAGCCAGTACTGCAGGAAATAGTGGAAAGGCTCAGCCGTTCAGTAAATCCAGGAGCAGAAATTCATGGTAAACTTGATGGCTTTTTACCCCGAGAGGGTGAACTTTCCCTGGAGCTGGTACAGGAGGCTATCTATCGTCTTTCTGGTAAGGTGCGGAAAACGTTTTCCGCACCAGTTTCCCTGCCAGTACGACCACCGGTATTATGTCCGGGCTGTCCTCACAGGGCCAGCTTTCAAATATTGAAGAAAGTCTTCGGCCGCTCTGCGATTTTCCCGGGGGACATTGGTTGCTATACCCTGGGCATTAATATGGGAGCGATTGACACCTGTTTGTGTATGGGAGCTGGCATCAGTATAGGGTCCGGGATAGCCAGAAGGGAAGAATCCCGGCCGGTGGTAGCCATTATTGGAGATTCCACCTTTTTTCATGCCGGGATACCAGCTGTGATTAACTGTGCCTATAACCAGGTTGACCTGGTAGTTGCTATCCTGGATAACCGCACGACAGCTATGACAGGACACCAGCCGCATCCTGGTACTGGACAGACAGCAGCAGGAGAGAAATTTAAGGAAATAAACCTGGAGAAGTTGTGTTGGGCTTGTGGTGCTGATGAGGTTGTGACAGTGGACCCCTACCGGGTGGAAGAAACAATGGCTGTAATCAACAAATTAAAACAGGGGAAAGGATTGAGGGTTATCATTTTCCAGCGGGAGTGCCTTCTTCTGAGAAAACAGGAATCACATTTAGAAGTAAAGGTCGATGCGGAAAAATGTCGTCAGTGTAAACTCTGTCTGGAACTTGGTTGTCCTGCTCTGGAATGGCAGCAGGATAAACCGGTTATTTCTCCACTTTGTGCTGGTTGTGGTCTTTGTGCCAGTTTTTGTCCTTACCAGGCAATTAGCAAGAATGAAAAAAAGTCTTGATCTGGTTATCTGCGGGGTAGGTGGTCAGGGAATTATTCTGATTTCCAATCTGGTGGGTACAGCCTGTTTACTGGAAGGGCTGCCGGTAACCGGGACAGAGACTCATGGCATGGCTCAAAGGGGAGGTTCGGTAGAGGCGCATCTGCGGATTGGTAACATTTTTGGTCCCAAAGTACCGGTGGGTAAGGCTGATTTGCTTATGGCTCTTGAGCCCTTAGAGGCAGCCAGATATGCTTACTACCTGAAGTCTGATGGTCTGGCTGTTGTTAACACGGCAGAGATTAAACCTGTTGGCTGGAAGACTTCCTACCCGGGCAAGGAGCAACTGGTGGCTCTGGTGAAAAAGACAGGGGCTAAAGTTCTGGCTGATGATTTCACATCTCAGGCAAAGAAACTGGGTTCTGTTAAGGTTTTGAATACTTTAATGTTAGGCGTGACCGGTCCTTTTTTGCCTTTATCCTCAGGCTCGCTTCTTGAGGCTCTGAGGTTAACCGTACCGGAGAAATTTTTTCTTATGAACCAGAGAGCGTTAAAATGGGGATATGATTACAGTTCGCCGAAAAAAAGAGAGGGGAGGGGCTAAATACTATGGCAGAATGTTTTTTCCATACCGGGCGGCCAGCAGTTGCCAGGTGTAAACAATGTGGACGTCCTGTTTGCAGCCAGTGCCGGGTCGTGGGAGAGGATGGTATTTTCTGCAGTGAAAAATGCCGGCAAAGTTTTGCTGTTTTTGCTAAAAGGGTTAAAGAGATGGAGGAAAGGAAACCTGGTGGCAAACAGCGGAGTTTTTCCCTTAGGGTGGTTCTTATTATTATTCTGCTGGCTGTGGTATTCTTTTTCTGGAAACGGTTTCTCCGATAAAAACGGAAATAGCAACAAAAGGGGGAAAGATGCTTGTCTGGGTTATTCTGATTTTTTTGATGGGGCTATTCCTTTCTCTGGCAGACACATTTATCAAGCAGCAGGACCTGGTCAGGGCTACAGGGATTGTTATTTCCCTCATCTCATTAGGAATTATCGTGAGGATGTTGCGGCTGTCTAAGAGAGGAGAAAGGGAGAAATTACTGAAGAGAATCAGAGAACTGGAAGAAAAGTTAGGTTCTGGCTCAGGAGAAAGGGCAAGCGGTAAGTAAGGATTCAGGAGACTGGTATTTTTCTGCTGGTGGAAAGCGGAGAAACCCTGAGCGGCCGTTGCCGCATGTTCTTCCCTGCTGTTTTTTCAGGCGAAAAAAACTCATATTTCCAGCGGGTCAAAAGAGAGACTGACCTCTGGAATTTTGCGCAGTTTTTTTAGTTCTTCAGCCAGAGCCATACTTTCCAGTTTGAACAAATACTTCCAGCGGTGGCAACCCCGGAAAACTGGAGGGTAGCCTGGACCATTATAGAAAGGCACCATCTGCCAGGCAGAAAAATTTTTTTCCAGGAGCATTCTTCGCTGAGCCAGCACTTTTTCTTTTTTTGTTTCTATCTCTACTTTTAGCAATCGCGAAAAAGGAGGATAAGATAACTGTTTACGAATCTGGAGTTCCTTCTGGTAAAAAATTTCATCCTTGTTTTCAACCAGAGCCTTAAACAGAGGAAGGTTAGGGTTATATGTTTGCATCACGACTGTGGAATCTTCTGGCATCTTCTGGCGGCAGCGGTTTATCAGACAAAAAAAGCGTTCTTCACTGCGGAAGTCAGGAAGGTTGAGAAAGGTATCTGCTGCAGGAATGAGAAGAAGTCCCGGAGAAAACTCTTCTATTATTTTTTCTGTGGCTGCTGTTCCCAAAAGAATCTGGGCAGAAGCCATATCAACCCTTTCTTCTTCCGACCGCCTTACTATTTTCCATTGGGGATAACATTTTTGCAGAATTGTCTCCATACTCTGCAACCCTCTTCCCCGCTGGACTATTTTTTTTGTTTTGCAGACAGGGCACTTTTCAGGGAAAGGAAAACTCTTCTCACAGAAGGAGCAAAAAAGAGCATTAGTTTTGTCCAGCGGCACCATGGGTACGGAACAATCTGGACAGGGGAAACGGTAATCGCATTTCTGGCAAAAAAGGAAGCGGTAAGAACCTTGCCGCGTATGCAGAATAAGAATTTTTTCCTTTCTTAAAATGGATTCCTCCAGATGAGAGACAACATCAGGTGTGAGAAAGGGTATTCTTTTATCACGTTTAGCGCGGTATAAGGAAACCACATGCAGTTTAGCTCTCGTGGTAGAAAAAGTGGCAACAATTCTGGCCTGGCCTTTAGATACGCTGTAGTACTGTGATACAGAAAGGCATCCCGGAGTCAGAACCAGGGGTATGTTTTTCTTCTCCGCCCTCCAGGAAGCAATTTCTAAGGTATGATAAGAAGGCTGTCTTATTTCCAGATACCCCGGGTGGTCCGGTTCGTCCAGGGCAATAAGTTCTAAGTCCAGGACAGGTGCAAAAATTCCTGTTCTGGTACTTACCACCAGAAGTTTTTTACCTGTTTGCATCCTGCGCCAGATTTCCAGGCGCAAAGACCCGGACATTTCCCCGTGGAAAAGGAGGGTTCTGGAAGGGAAGCGTTTAGAGAGGATTTGATAGAAGGAGAGCGCCTGATAAGTTTCCGGAAAGAGGAAAAGGCAGGAGCCAGTATTTGCCAGAGATAAAGAAGATAGAAATTCTTCCTTGTCCTGCTTTTTCCCGCAGACTGCAATGTTTACACCTGTGGGCAGGGAGACCATTTCTGTTTTTTCCTGCATTTTTTGGTTTTCTTCAAGCCGAGGAACTTTTTCCTCAGTACAAGCTTTACTCCGGAGGGAAAAACCGGAAGTTATGGCGGCTAAAGCCTGACCCAGAGAAACACAGTAACGGTAAGCCAGATATCCTGCCAGTTCCATTATCTCCGGAGGAAGAAGACTTGGCTGGTCATATAACCTGAAGATTTTTTTGTACTGGTAGGCTGGCTTTTCCACTTCTTTCTCCCCCACGACCCAGCCAATTATTTTTTGTTTGCCAAAAGGTATTTTCACCCGGCAGCCTTTCTCTAACTGGAGGGCGAACTTTCCAGGAAGGTAGTCAAAGGTTTTATCTATGGGAATATCAGGAGCTATTTCCACCAGCTTCATTCAGTTTTACCCTGTTGGGTGAGAATAAGTTTCTTAAACCAGACAGAACCGGCCTGGCCATAAGTAAAAAGACGGACCCGGAACCATTTTACTTCCGGTTTGGTGAAGACAACTTGAAAATTGTAATCTTTCCAATCCTGGTTGGGTGGATGGGCAAAACATTCGTTTCTTTCCAGCCGCCGTCGCCGTGCTCCCACCAGTCCCCATCCTTCCACAAAAACAATAATTTCCGGACCCTGGCTTCTGGCTGTAAGCTGCAGGGTGTAAGTACCAGGAGACTGGATAGGTCTAAAAAGTGAGTAAACCCACAGCCCCTCCCCGGTGGCAGTTGGTACATCCAGGGAAAAGCAGAGCATTTTTTCCTGCTTGTTCCAGGAGACTGTCTGGTGTTCTATTCTCCACCCCCAGGGGAAGGTTTCTCCTTGCGAAAAATCGCTGTTGACTACCAGACTATCAGACTGGCTTTTGCCCCCGGAATTCATCACCTGAAAACAAACTTCATTAGATTTAATCCCTTCCCAGACCAGAAAAACGCGGAAATAACAGGGTAGTTTCACTGGATAGAAGTCATAAGGAAAAGGAATCTCCCAGGTAAGGCTTTCTCCTGGTGGCAGGCTGATTTGTAAAGTTCCAGGACGCGGTTGGGGTGGCATATGATTGGTGAAGGATGGAATTATCTGGTCCTGGGCGAAGACATGAAGAGAAAAACGGTCTCCCACAAAAAGATATTTTTTTTCTTTAGGCTGCAGGTATGGAAGAGAAAATATCTGGGTCTGTGCGGAAGTGTTTTCTACCACCAGAGGAAGAAAGATATACTCCTCCTCCGCATAGGTGGTTTTGGTAGTGACCAGATGAAGGGAAATAGTATTTTCCGTACCAGCTTTCAGGCAAGGTAGAAACAGACAGCATGCTAAAAAAATTTGCCAGTAATTTTTCATGGAACAAACTTCTTATTTCCTTATGAAATGTTCAAAGTATCTTCGCACCGTATCTTCGTAACCAAAAGGAATTTTTTCCTTCCAGGCAGTACCAATATCCCTGCTTGACTTTTCTTCTCCTTTTTCTGTTTCCACCCTAACGATACTTTGACGCACCAGGTTTTGCTGTAAAGTACGCAGCTGCTCAATAATATAGTCTTTTGTGGTCAAAAGATTACTGTACTTGCCTTCCTTTAACTGGAACTGGAAACTCTTCATGGCTTTGATGGATTGTTCCAGCTGCGGATTATAAACATTAAGAATTTTCAGTTCGTGTGATAATTTCTCAGCTTTTTCCATAATCTGGGTTTGTTTCTGAGAAAGTAAATCATAACGGAAGGTAAGGTCCTGAACCGGTCCGCGAAGTCCTGTTTGTCCCCAGCCACTCAGTTTTCCACCTCCTGTGGGACCCTGTGGGGAATCTTTGCTGGTATCCTGAATGATGCCGGGTTCCAGATTATCCGGAGTAAGTCGGGCTGGTGTTTTACGACCCCCTTTACCCTGAGCTGTTTTTTCCACCATCTCACCATAAGAACGACCAGTTCTTCCTTCACCAGAGCGGCCACCAACCTCCTGCTGGTTAGGCATGAGGTTACCTGTAATGCCCTTGGCGCTCATATTGCTGATAGGTCCATCCATGGCGGTCCAGCCAGCTCCTTTATCCAGACTGTCCATCCAGCTGCTGGTAATGTCTTCAATTTCTTCCCTCATCTGTTCTTCCTGTTCCAGAAGTTCTCCGATGATATCCTCCAGTTCCTCAGGTAATTCAGCCTCCGGCACACTTGCCTGTCTGGTTGGCTCCTGCATGTCCCACTTGAAACGGTCCGGGTCTTCAGAGAGCCACCGCTCCAGGTTGGAAGTGATTTCTTGAGCCAGTTCCAGTCCCATATGGGATTCAGCAATGACCATGTGCACATCAGGTTTTTTCAACCCTTCCATGGCTTTCTGGACATGGGAAATCATCTCCACAAGCTCATCAGCCAGGGTGTACTTACCCTGTGTTTGTCTGGCAAGTTTGTTAAGGTCCTCCACCATCTTCTGGAAAATTTCCAGGTATTTCTGTTGCACCTGGACCAACTGCGTTAAGTCACCATACTGGCCTTCCTTCCTGATAGCACCAAGTTTTCTGGCGGCTTCAGATATTTTTTTCTGCTCCTGAATAAAGTTTTCCAGTTGCTGTTTCGCCAGGTCAATTCTCTGTTCTAATTGTTCCCCGGGACTGTTGCTTTGCTGCTTCAAAAAATTGGGAGCAGAAAATGGTGGATAGATGAAGTAGATGGAAGAACGACCCAGGTTGGGTGCAGGAGCATTGTCTGTACATTCCGCATAGTAGGCCACGTGCTGGTTATCTTTACCTGGTAGTTTCAAAAAAGCTGACACAGTAGCGTTCTTTACACCGTTTAGTTCAGTACGGAAGAAAACCGGGTCTGCAGCTGAAATTTCTCCTTCTCCCCGATGATACCGTAAGACTAAACTTCTTAAACCAAAGTCATCATGGACGGAAATTTCCAGTGGTATTGTCGCTGGCAGGGTGGTGACCAGGTCTCTTCCCGGTTTGGTAATGGAAACAAAAGGAATCTGGTCAAAGGAAACGGATAGTCTTTCTCGGGAGCTGGTCATGGTTTGTCGTAGCAGCGGGTCGTAATAACGGAACTGGAAAAGGGTGGACTGGTTGGCGGTGAAGACAAAAATTTTAGTGGCAGACCAGCCGCGGCTTTTATAAATTGTTCCGTTTCCCAGGATCAGCCAGGTATCACCTACATTCCTGGTAAAGGTTACCTGCAGTGTTAACCTGCTGTTAACAAGGGTGGTGATTGTACCCAGTGCAATTTCTTCCACTTTCCTTTTCATACCGGTATAGGACGGATAGTCATGGATAACCTTAAGTCTGGTAATTCCTGGTTTTTCTTTAATGTTTACGCGAAACCATCTGCTGGTCCTGTCTTTGCCCACAACACGGTAGGAAAATGGCTGGTTCACCGAACCAATCTCATAGATGTAACGGCTGCCCTGTCCGGTCATCTGAAAGTGTTGTCCGGGCTGGCTGTTAATCTCCAGAGCGGGTGGACTTTCCCCTTGAGGCCAGCTAACCCTGATAGTCAATTCGCTGCCTGGTTGTACACAGCAGTCTCCTGGTTCTACCAGAACAGAGATGTCCCAGGCAAAAGATGGCAGAAAAAGAGTACGGAGGCCCGAAAGAAAATTACGAGGAAAGAAAATAGCAGTCAGGATAAAAAGGGTAACTACAATAGTCACATACCGGCGATAAAAAATCGTTTTTTTTCTGTCCAGGGCTTGCAGAAGGTGATGCTGCTTTAAAACGGCCACTGCCTGCTGTCTCTGTCTTTCCACCAGACTGGCAGGATACCTTTTCTGGTGGGCGAGCTGGCAGGCATTGATTAAATGATTGCGCAGGGTCGGAAAAAACTTTTCCAGACGGAGTGCCAGGTATTCCTCAGTCTGTTTAGCCCACCAACGATTATGATAGACCAGGCGAAATAAAATGAGGAAGAAAACAATGGTCAGGCCAAGTCTGGCCGCAACCAGAAGAGAAGGTATCCAGATTAAAAGAATGCGTGCCCAGACAAGAACTGTTACCAGCGCAAGAAGGATAAATGTTCCTGAAAGTAATCCTTCCTGCTGGCAACGTTTTTTCTCCAGGAGGCGGAAGCTCTCTAAGTAATTCCGGATAAATTCCAGACCGTCCATAGTGTTATTATACCCTGGCGGTAAATTCTCATACCATATTTTCCCTTCTTCTCTTCCACCAGCAAAGATTGAGGATAAAATAAACAAGTGCCACCCAGTATTTCCGGTGTGGAATCCCGAAGCCGAAGTTCCTGGTAACAAAGTGACGTCTTTCCAGCAAAAAATCCTGGAGTTTCCTGGCTTCGTTCAGGTGGAAGAAAGCTCCCCGGGAAATTTCAGCAATTTTTTTCAGAAGAGTCTCATTGATGGAAGGGTCAAAAAGTTCTGTTCCTTCTTCGGTCACAATTATTTCCTTGATGTTGCTTTTGCCTTCTGCTTCTGCCACCAGAAAATAAGCACCTGGTTTATCAGGTACAAAGCTCAGTTTGTCATCCACCGGGGATAAAGGTAAAACCCGGTTATCAGGGGTGCGGAGGGAAAAGTTTATCTTGTGCTCTTTCTTCTCCGTAAAGACTGGTGTAACTTCCACTTTTTCTTTGACAGCGTAAATGCGACGGCCACTGATTAGCTCTGGTAAACTGCGGCCCAGACCGAGATAATCTTCTGGAGGGCAAACAGTGGCCAGAAGACGTCCCCAGAAAAATTCGTACGCTTTCTTCTGCTGGCTCGGACCGAAGTACCATCTCCAGGTGGCATCAGTACCAAACAGCAAACATTTACCCTGCCCCGGAGCGGAAAGAACCATTAAGGCTGTAGAAGGGTCATTATTTTTCACCAGCAAGATGCTGGCTCCAGGACGGACAGAACGAATTTCATTAATTCGGTCTAAAGCAGGAAGAGCACCGGATTCTTCCCAGAGATGGAAAGCTTTCCCTTCCTCTGTCAGAACTGGAAGAAATTCACCGGTAGTCATCCTACCTTCTTGATTACCCGGTATTACCGGCAAAACTGCTTCCAGGATAGAACCCTGGCATCCCCGGAGAAAATGTTCTCCTCCAAGGAGAATCAAGCTTTTCCCTGCTTTGAGGACATATCTGTTAAGAGCTTCCATCTGTGTTCTGGTAAGCGTGCCGAAATCAAAATCTCCCAGGATTAAAATATCAAACTGTTGCAGGAAATCCTCAGTAAAGATATCAGGAGGGATTTGCAGGTTTTCGCCACCAGTTTGCTGGAAAACATTTTCACTCACCCGGATGAGAAAAACAGGCTGCAAATGTGTCAAAGATTCCAGATATCGCTTGAGAAATTTATATTCCCAGCGAAGGGCAGTCTCCACATAGAGAACGCGCAGCCGCGCAGAAATTACCCGGACCAGGAACTGGTAGCGGTTGTTACTCAAGACTTTTTCCTCTGGCTGTCCAGCAAGGGATATTTCGCACGGATATTCTCCTGGGCCCAGGGCAGGCAGGACGAACTCGGTGGAACATAACGGCTGGGTGGCCTGAACTGTTTTCTGGTCTAACACTTTACCTGCCAGGGAAAACGTGACCTGCAGACTCCGGCCATCAAAGTGAGATTGCCTGAGAGAAACATGCAGTTGTACTTTCTCCCCGGCATAAACAGGGCTGTTGGTCACCACGTCAGCGACAGCAGTATCTCCAGGAGGCTCGCCTTCCACAGCCACACAGTAGACAGGGCAGAAAAGATGAGAAGCAAGATTTTCCCAGGGGAAGATTTCTGTCTCCTGGCCATCAGAAATAACAATGATACCAGCAGCATTTTGACCCAGACGCCGACTGACTTCCCTGATGGCTTCCCCCAGCCGGGTGGAATTTTCGGTGGGCTGAAGCCCTGGTATATCTTCCACGACTATTTGTTTCCAGGTCTCACCGAAAGTAAACCAGACTGGCTGAAGATGGCGGATGATTCGTTGCTGATGAAGAAACCGTTTCACCTGGTCCAGACGGGTACTATTACCCGGGCCAAGACCCATACTTTTGGAGGTGTCTATGAGTACTGCCCAGCGGCCCGGCTGCCGGGAAGGAATTTTTATAGAAAATTCCAGTTCCAGTAACATCATGGTAATAAGGATGGCGGCCAGTGTATCCAGGAATAAGAAAATTCTGAATCTTTTCTCAGGCAAAAAGTAGTAATAGGTCAGCCAGATACTACAGGCAGCTACCAGTACTACCAGTAATGCCAGAGAAGTGGAGATGCCTGCATGAAAAGAGAGATTCATTTCTTATCCCCGGGAGAAAAGGAAGTTTTTTTGCTGATTTTCTTCCAGTGAAAAAAATTACTTGTGGCTACCTCGGTTAAGAAAAGTAGTAAAGTTAACAGCAGCAGTATTCCGGAAAAATCGGTTGATGTTGCCTCCTTGAGCAGAAACTGCTGCAGTTTACCGGGAGTAATCAGACTTACCCGGGCGGAAGGAAAACAGGAGTAGATACTGGCTGGGTTCTGCCTGGCCAGGTCTCCTTCTTGCCAGTCAACGTTGACAGAGACAAACCTTTTTATACCCCGGGGCGAAAAGGTAAACTCCCATAACCCTGGTTTATCAGGGACAAATTTAAGGGGTGGAACATCTGACGCCGGGACTTTTTTTCTCCAACCTTCCGGGGACACAACTTCCATTGTCTCTGTTTCTGGGGGAGCCCAGATAGCCTGGCCTACCAGGCAACTGGGACTGGCACCAGAAGCAAGATGGCGCATAATTATTTCTATCAGAACTGGAAAGAATGGTCTTTTCGGGAGATTTGTCCAGGAAAGGTCTGGAAGAAAAGGGCAGAGAATTATACTCCCTGCTGCCCGCTGTCCTTCCAGAAGCAACGGGAATCCGCGGTCCAGTTTTAGCAGAACATTTCCCTCAGTGGTGCTACAGCGGAAAACCTGATAAAAAGATATGTTTCTTAAGTATTCTAATAACCTGTCTGCAAAGGGGGCAAAAAACGGGTGCTTGTTATCTCCCCAGATGATACTGGCCGGGTTTTTAAAACTTACCAGTTCTTCCAGTTTTGCAGGCATGAAAAAAGTTTTTTCTTCTTTAATTTCCCAGTCGGAGTTAAAATTCTCAGGGAGGTCTTTTTCTCCGGTGAAGACCAGAAGGTGACCGCCCTGCCGGACATACTGGTAGAGAAAGCGGACTGTCTGACCGGGGAGACGGCCGGTGTTGTAAAGAATGATTGTCTGGTAATCAGCAAGATTAACCTGAGTGAGAGTTTCAGGAAAAGAAGTTTCTAATCTACTCTGGCCAGAAAAGGCTTTGATGGCACTTTCCAGAGACCATGCAGATTCAGGGTTACCGGTGATTAAAAGAAAACGGGAGCCTGTCGCAGGATTGATGTGCAGAAAAAAAATGTTATCAGCAGCCAGAAAGTCGGAGCGGAGCAGTTTCACTTTCAGCAAGCGGGCTGTCGGGTCTATTCTAAACTGTATAAACTGGCTGCTTCTGCCTGGTATGGTGAGAAGTTTTTTTTCCAGAGAACCAGAATGAAGTTCTACCTCTGTGGTAACTGTCTGGTTGTTCCAGTTAATGACTTCTGCCTGGCAGGAATTCCTGGCAGGAACAAGGGCGAGATTTCTCACCCCCAGATTATCCTGGCAATCTTTGCCCACATCAATTACTACTATCCTGATATGGTGCTGGCCAGCTCCGGGTAAAGAAACATCTTTCCAGGCATATTTTTGTAAATCAGAAAGGATAATGATTGTTCTGGAGCCAGGTCTGTTTTGCAGGAGTTTCTGGGCCTGGTTCAGGCCGGATTGCAGGGAACCGGAAAAATAGGAAGGCTGGCTCTCCTTAATTATTTTTCCACATTCTTCAAGGTTGGAAGTGAAAGAAACACTCTTTCCGGAAAGGAAAACAAGGGCAACCCGGGCTGTTTTTTTCAGATTGGCCAGAACCTGGAGAGAAGATTCCTGAAGCTGTCGCCAGGGTGATTCTTCTCCGGCGGATAGACTTAAGGAATCATCAAGCAGGAAAACAACGGATTGCTCACTGAGAAAGAGAAATGCTTTCCGGCTTACCGGCCCGGCAAGAATTAAAACCAAAAAAATCAGGATGAGTACCCTGAGTAGGAGGATAAGAAGTTCTTGCAGCTTTCTGATTCTACCGGTAATCTGCTGGGAAATTTTGAGAAAACGCAGGGTACTGAAGGGGTAGACTCTGGCTTTCCTGCGGGCAAGGAAATGGAGTAATACAGGAAACCCTGCAGCTACTACTGCCCATAAAAAGACAGGTTGTAAGAATGTCATAGGCGGACTATTTTACCAGAGGAGATGTTCATTTTTATGCTATTTTAGCTCTTACACTGAGGTAATGATAAAGAAAATGGTCAAAAGGATTCTGGGTGACAGTACGGGCGTAACTGATATTAGTAGCCGAACACTGCCTTTGATAACGCAGGAGAAAGTCAGTGATAGCCTGCCGGTAACCTGCCTGAAGGGATAAACTATCTACATCTATCTTTTCTCCTGTCTCCATATCCAGAAACTGAAACTGCCCGGAAAAGGGGAATTCTACTTCTGCCTGGTCCAGAATATGGAAAACAATAATTTCATGGTGGTGATGACGAAAATGAGCCAGTCCCCGGATAACTGCTTCTGGTTCGTCAAACAAATCAGAGATTAAGATGATGAGACTTCGCCTTTTGATGTTAGGAGCAATAAGGTGCAGTACAGAAGCCAGGGAAGTTTTCTTGCCTTCTGGCAGGTTTTCCAGGGCTGTCAGTATCTGTCTTAAATGGGTACTGGTGGAACCTGGTTTCACCATCTTTCTTATTTCTGTATCAAAAAGAATAAGTCCCACAGCGTCTTTCTGGCTAATCAGGAGATAACTCAGGCTGGCTGCTAACCAGACAGCGTATTGTTTTTTACTGACCTGGTGGCTGGAATAATCCATGGATTGGCTGATATCCAGAAGAATATGAGTTTTAACATTTGTTTCCTCCCGGAAAACCTTTATATAGGACCTGTCAGTTCTGCCGAAAACCTTCCAGTCAAAATAGCGTAAATCATCACCAGCTACGTACTCCCGGTGACCGGCAAATTCCACACTGAATCCACGGTGCATACTGCGGTGAAGACCGGTGATGAAACCTTCCACCACGGTTTTAGCCACCAGATATAATCCCGAAAGTCTGCTCAACACTTTCGGGTCAAAAATACTGGATGAAACCTGGCTACTCATAAGAAGTGATATTTAACAAATCTCTGGTATTGTTTGCAGAAGTTTCTCCACAATCCTGGCTGCGTCCATACCTTCTGCGTCTGCATTGAAATTGGTAAAAATCCGGTGCCGTAGAACTGATTCCGCCACCTCTTTGACATCAGAGGTGGAAACATTAACGTCACCGCGTAAGGCTGCCTTTGCTCTGGCACCGAGTACCAGGTACTGGGAGGCCCGTGGTCCTGCGCCCCAGGAAACAAACTCCCTGATAAAATCAGGTGCGGTGTCATGATTTGGTCTGGTTGCTCTTACCAGTCTTACTGCAAAGTCCACCACATGATGAGAAACAGGTATCCTCTTGATTAAAGCCTGGTAAGTCAGGATTCTTTCTGCATCCAGAACTTTGCTTACCTCTGAGTCTAAATCCGTGGTAGTCAACTCCGCAATTTTTCTCTCTTCTTCAGGGGCAGGGTAGTCCAGGTAAATACTGAACATGAACCTATCCAGCTGGGCTTCTGGCAGAGGATAAGTACCCTCCAGTTCAATGGGATTCTGGGTTGCCAGGACTAAAAAAGGTAACGGTAAAGGATACCGGATACCCCCTGCGGTCACCTGGTATTCCTGCATTGATTCCAGCAAAGCAGCCTGAGTTTTTGGTGGAGCCCGGTTTATCTCATCAGCCAGCACTAAGTTGGCAAAGATGGGTCCAGGAACAAATTTAAATTCTCTACGAAGAGTCTCTGTATCCTGCTGGATGACCTCTGTTCCGGTAATATCCGAAGGCATCAAATCCGGTGTGAACTGAATCCTCTTAAATGTTAAATCCAAGGCTCTGGCTAAGGTTCTGACCATGAGAGTCTTGGCCAGGCCTGGTACTCCTACCAGGAGGCAGTGACCCCCGGAAAACAGTCCTGTGAGAAGGTCTTCCACAATTCTGGTCTGACCCACAATAATTCTCTGAACCTGTTGCAGAATCCTGGTTCTGGCTTCCTGTAGTTCGTCCAGCAGTTTCAGGTCATCCATCTTAAGTTTCCTTTTAATGGGTCATGAGATAAGTAAGGACGTTGATACCAATCTGTCTGGCCTGGCCGGGCACAAGTGTGGGGGTAAACGGACGGGGAATTCCTTCCCAGCCGCTACCCAGGCCAAAAGGTGAAAAAACCACTATCGGTAAACCCTTCAGCAGATAAGCTTCCAGGGGTGGTCGTTCTACAGGTACATTGTAAAGGAACTTATCAATTTTCAAGGGTAACTGGTAAACAGGATTTTTTTCCTGCCAGATGATATTCTTAGCCTGTGGTAATACAGATTGCATCAGGCTGCGAAAGGCTTCGGTAAACTCCTGGCTGCCACAGCAACTATCAGCCAGAAGTGTACCCCCACCCTGGAGAAAAGATTTCAGTTTTTGTATTTCTTCCGCACTGAAACGGGGGTCATAATGACCTGTAAGGTAAAGAATAGGGATATCCTTTAAATCATCTCTTTTCAGATCCACTGCCAGCCTTTCCACGTAAACCGGGGAACCGGTTTGTTCTCCCAGCTGTCTTAGAATCTTACCCAGTGAGGAAGGGTGAGGGTCCCAGTCTCCGGAATGGATGATTTGACCGAGATATATTTTACCGCTCTTTTTCTTGACAGGTTCGGTGTAAACAGGCAATTGTCCATAAAGTTTACCGGATTCAATCCAGGCTAAAGAATATACCAGCATATTCAGCCCAATGTTTATTGCCTCTGCGGGCTGGTATCTTATACCAAAAGGATGGGTATGCATTGCCCAGCCACATCCGAGGTCCCAGGGTGAAAGAATGACTGCTGCCCGGCAGCCGAGGTTAAGAGTCCGCAGATTAATGGGAGAAAGACTCTCCTTGCCTTCCTGCAGAATGTTTACCTGGTCCAGGGTCTGGTAGCACATTTTTAAGGGATGGTTAGAATAAAGAGGATAAAGGTTGCGGTCAGGAAAGATTCTTGCCAGCCATCTGGTGGTGCTTTCCGTAAAAGCCGGGCTTCCTGAGGAGGCGTTAGCCCAGATGAAACCACCCTGTTCTAAGTAATTCTTGAGCCGGGGTAAAGTTTTTTCCTCAGGGGTGAAAGATTCTACCGCAGTAATGTAAAGGATGGGTATTTCCTCAGGGTCAAAAGAAAAAGAGTTCAAATCAACCTTGGTGGCGCGGTAAGAAAAACCCAGTTGCGCAGAAGCCACTTTCAAAAGGTTATCGATATCATTTTCCGCCCTGGTCCAGGATTCATTGGAACCACAGATAACCTTACCTACCAGAACAGGGGGGGCTGGCGGGTTTTTCTTTTCCGACCGGCGTAAGGGTGTAGCCGGTAAGGGTAAGGGGGGAAAGGCTTCACCTGCCTTGCGACGCTGGGGGGATTGAGTGGGCGGTGCCTTCCCACACTCCCAGGCAAAACTTAACGTTCCTGAGAATATCAGGAACAAAAGGGAAAGTAGCAAACGCTTCATTTTCCACCTCCTGCCTGTTTTAAGACTGCACTTTCTCTTCCTCAGTTTATCACCGGTTGTTAGCGTAGTAAAACAGAAAAAGTTTACCTGCTCTGAATCTGGCAGACAGCTGAAGCCAGCATCCTTAAATTTTCTGCCGGGCTATCCAGGGGCACAGCACATTCCGGGCCAATGATATCAATACCGGCAGCTACTTTTTTCCTGACTTCCTGAGTGATTGTTTCTAAATTTCCTTTTCTGATAATCTCAAGGTTACTGGTTCCCCCCATGAGTGCCAGGCGTGGTCCAGCCAGTTTTCTGGCTAACGTGTCAGAAACAGCAGAATCAAAATGAAAGCAGGAAATTCCTGTTTGACAGATAGAGGAAATTCTGTCACTGGTATCTCCACAGATGTGCAGGATTAGAAAACAGGGTATTTTTTCTGCTAACTCGGTATGAATGGGCTGGAGAAATTTCTGGTAGGCAAGGGGTGAGCACAAATCTGAAGTGGCGTGGTCAGCCAGACAGAGAGCATCAGCACCTGCTTCTATCTGAGCCAGGGCAAAGAGAATGGTTATTTTTTTCAGCTGTTCCAGGGCATGAGAAACCTGCCGGGGATGAAGGAGAGTAGCTATCAAGAATTCTTCTACTCCGAATACATGGTAAGCCAGAGTCCAGGGGCCAAAAACCTTACCCACAATAGCCACCTCCTGGCCGTAGTGCAGCTTCAGATATTTCAGGGCTTTCAGCGGCACCTGACATTCTGGACTCTGGAGAAAGTTAGGGGGAATTTTAATCTCTTCTCCTATTCTGGCTAAAGTCCCTTTACAGGAAGGCATCTGGTAACGGCTACCCCAGTCTACCGCACAACCCAGGGCTGCTGATTCATGGCAGACAGAAAAAACAGGCATCACATTGTCAAAACCAAGCTGTTCATACCCGGCAGCAGCAAGTCTGGCCATCAATACAGGGTCTAAATGGGCCTGGGGAAAGAAGATTCCTTTTTTTTCCATCAAGTCCGTGGTGATAACTGAGGTGGCGCTTCCGGTGGCTGGCCGTGGTGTTTTCTGCCTCCTTAATGCCTTCAGAAAAATTTCTCTTCTGCTCATACTCTTGCTATGGTATTTTACAATGGGGTTAGTCTGTATTCAACATTTCCTCCTGAATCCTGGACAGTCTTTTTATGGTAAAATTTACAGGAAAACATGAAATTTTTCTATTCTCAAAAGTTTCTGGAGTATAGAGAACAGGGGCATCCAGAATCTCCGGAACGTCTCCAGGCAGTGGTGGATTACCTGAAAAAGAAGGGAGAAAGTTTTTTTGAAGAAGTCATGGCCTGTCCTGAGGAAACCCTGCTTGTGGCGCATTCAGTGGATTTATTGTCTCAGGTAAAAAGGGGGAACTTCTTTGACCCGGATACACCGGCTATACCAGGAATCTACAACTATGCTCTACTTTCGTGTGCAGCAGCAGTCCAGGCAATGGAGGCAGCGTTAACCGAAAAACTAACTTTTTCCTTAGCCCGGCCACCAGGCCACCATGCTACTTCTCGTCGGGTAGGTGGATTCTGTTACTTCAATAATATGGCTGTGGCTGCCCTGAAAGCCTGTGAGAAAGGGTTAAGGGTAGCTGTCCTTGACTTGGATGGTCATCATGGTAACGGTTCAGAGGAGATTATCCGGGGAAGAGAAAATCTTGTTTATCTCTCCCTGCACCAGAGTCCAGCCTATCCTGGTACTGGACTTTACTCCTTTGAAAATTGTCATAATTTTCCACTGCCGCCGGGTACTGGCGGTAAAAAGTATTTACAGTCTCTGGAAAAAGCTCTGGAGATTGTATCATCCTTTGGTCCGGATTTAGTTGGAGTTTCTTTTGGCCTGGACACCCATGAGAAGGATCCACTCCTTGACCTGCGGCTTACTGACCTGGACTATAAAAGAATTGGTGGTTATCTGGCAGGACTTAACAAAAGGATTTTTGTTGTTCTGGAAGGCGGCTATCATCCTGAGAGTATGGGAGCTGCTTTTTATTGTTTTCTGAAAGGTTTAACAGGGGAAAAGAGGGCTGATAAAGATGGAGAGAAAAAAAGGTGGTGATGTCCTGAGAGAGATTTTGTTAGAGGAAAAGATTGTTATTCTTGATGGTGCTACCGGAACATATCTGTCCCAGCTTGGTTTCACAGGAATAACTCCGGAGATAGCCTGTCTTTCCCATCCAGAACTGGTAAAGAAACTTCATCAGGATTACGTGGACTCTGGAGCCAGGATAATTCTTACCAATACCTTTGGTGCTAATTGCTTCAGACTGGAGAAGAAAGGTCTGTTAGACAAACTGGGAAAGCTTAATACTAAAGCAGCACAATTAGCAGGGCAGGTTAAAAAGCAAAACAGCAGGATACTGATTGCCGGGGATATGGGTCCCACAGGTGAGTTAATGGAACCCTGGGGACAACTGAGCAGCCAGAAGGCCTGTGCCTGTTTCCAGCAGCAGGCAGAAATCCTGGTGGAAAACGGAGTGGACTTTCTGCTTCTGGAAACATTTTCTGACTTAGCGGAGGCAGCCCTGGCTTATGAGACTGTTAAGGAAGTCTGCAGCCTGCCGGTAGTACTTTCCTTTTCTCTAACTGCTGGTAAGCAATACCGCACGATGATGGGCCAATCCCTTACAGAACTTACAGCCTGGGCAGAAAAGGAGAAGTTGCCTGTTCTTGGTTTCAATTGTGGTCTGGGGTCAGCTGAAATGGTGGAAGTGGCCAGCCAGGTGAAAAAGCTTACCAGTCTTGCTCTCTGGTTTAAACCAAATGCTGGATTGCCTCTTCTTCACGAAGGGAAAGTAATCTATCCGGAGAAACCGGAAGAATTTGCCAGCCACTGTCTCCAGATAGTTGCGGGTGGTGACTGCTTTATTGGTGGTTGTTGCGGCACCAACCCTGGCTATATTTCTGTTCTATCCAGGCAGGTGAAAAGTTTCCTGACAATGCCAGGCCTGTGACTTAAGCTTACTTCATATAAGCCTTAGCCACCTTTTCAAAAGCTGCCACATATAACTCCATATGACGCTGCTGGTAAACAGGGTGGCAGAAAAAGTTCATGGTTCTTGCTTCCAGCCACTGGGCTTTCCGGCAGTTGAACCTGGTATAATCAATTCTTCTGGCATTCGGGTCACGGAAAGGGTACCTCAGGCGGCCAAAACCATTTTGCTCAACAAAGGCTTTCTCCCGGTACATCTCAGGCCACTGGACACCATAAACAGGGACTCCTTCTGCTTCCATGGCCTGAACAAACCTTTTCACTGGAACTTTTAACCTGTCGGCATCAAGAACAAAAGGTGCCCACCAGTAAGCATTCTGCCTTTCAGGAGTGTCCAGAGGTGGATAGAGAACCAGGGGATGATTTTTGAGTGTTTCCTTCAGGAACTGGCCGTTGCGTCGCCTGTTGGGAAGGTTCCAGGAATCAAAACGTTCCAGTTCGCATAACCCTATGAGAGACTGGATTTCTGTCATGCGGTAGTTGAAGCCTACCCTTCTATGAATGTAGGTAAGTTTAGCTTCCAGTTCCAGCAATCTTAATCTTTCCTGCACATCATAGCCGTGGTCCCGGAAAGACTTGCATTCCCAGTGCAGGGCTTCATTATCAGTAATCACGGCACCACCTTCACCCCCTGTGGTGAAGTGTTTGCTCTGACAGAAACTGAAACAGCCAATATCGCCAATGGTTCCGGTTTTTTTCTCTTTGTAGATTCCGCCAAAGCACTGGGCACAATCTTCAATAACAAAAAGGTTGTGTTTTCTGGCAATAGCCAGTATTGGGTCCATATCAGCAACCACTCCGTAGAGATGAACTACCAGAATGGCTCTGGTGCGGTCGTTGATTTTGTCCTCAATATCATCAGGGTCCAGAGTGTGGGATTCATCAACATCAGCAAAAACCGGGAGTGCGCCTGCCTGGAGAATACAGAATGAGGAGGCAATGAAGGAATAAGAGGGACAGATAACCTCATCTCCAGGGCCTATCCCTAACGCTGCCACAGCGGTATGCAGGGCACTGGTACCGCTGGTGGTGGTGACTGCGTAACGCACACCATTCCATTTAGCCCACGCTTCTTCAAACTTTGTTCCTATCTCACCAGTCCAGTAGTTAACTTTTCCTGTTTTCAGCGGTTCAGCCACACTGGCGATTGTTTTTTCCGAAAATGATGGCCACATAGGAAACTTCTCTGTGCAAACCGGCTTACCTCCATCTATCGCTAAGGTAGCCACTTTCTCCTCCCTGTTATACGGAAAATTTTTTCTCTTTGTGTTATTATAGCATGAAAAAACTGAAAAGTTGATTTTGCCTTTTAGATGGGGCACTATAAAAGTATACATGGTTATCATACTCGGGCTTTTAATATTGAGTTTTAGTTTTCCGCTTGCTGCTTCCCGGGATAGCTGGTTGGAGGGCTGGACTTATCGCCGGGTGCTTAAGGTCGTCTGGCAGAAGGATAGGTTTCCGGTTCCGCCAGTGGCTGTTCTGGAATTCTCAGGACCGGCAAACATTGAGGGAAAGGACATCAGAATTGTGAGCCAGGATAACCAGTTTTGCCCTTGCTGGGTGGTCTCGGTAAGGCAGGAAAATTCTTATCAGGTGGCTTTCTCTCCTCAGGAAGAAAAATATTTTTTGTATTATGGTAACCCTTCAGCACCAGAACAGGAAACTGTCTTTCAGCCAAACCGGGGTTTAATTCTGGAAGTCTATCCCCGTCAGGGATGGAAATGTGATACCTGGGAAGAGGCAGAAATTTTGATTGAGAAAAGTAAAAAAGGTCCTTTGCTGGGTCGTTCCTTTCATCCGAAAATCTGGGATGGGAGTAATCCTCTGGGAATAGAAAAAGATGTAGTCCGGATTTATACCGGCTTTTTTTATTGTCAGGAAGCAAAAAAATTATTTTTTGCCACCAGTTCCGCCGGTGCCTCCTTTTTGACCATAGACGACAAACTGGTTGCTTCCTGGCCTGGCTGGCATGGTGCGGTGCCTTTTGTCAGACCACCCCAGGAAGGTTCCATCAGTCTCACCCCTGGCTTGCACCGGCTGAATTATTACCACATCGGACAGCCAGGACAGGAAATAGCAGCGGCAGCAGTGGCTGATGGTCCGGAGCGAAAGTTTGTGGTTATCCCGGAAAAGTTTTTCCTGCCTGTTGCCAGGGTGGAAGTAGGGCCAGTGGAGAAAAAAAATAGCCAGCTGGTAGCTGATTTTTCCTGGGAAAATACCCATTACCTTTGCCGGGAAGACCGGGAACTCATTACTTTTAGATTTCAGCAGCAGTGCTCTTCCTTAGAAAAAGTGGTTGATTATCAGTGGGATTTCGGGGACGGACAGGTTGGTTCCGGTTCTTCCGTTTCCCATACTTACCTGGCTAAAGGCCAGTACCTGGTAAGTCTGAAGATAAAGGATAGTTCTGGAAAAATGGATACAATCCAGATGAGAATAAAAGTCATACCTGACCCTGGCAAAATGGTCTTACCTGCCCGGCAGGTTACTGAGTACCTGGATGAATTTTCCTCCTGGAGATTGAGTGCCTGTTCTACGGAGAACCTTATTCGGATGGCAGGAATTCTGATGAGCTATGATAGTTATGACCTGGCTTTCAATGTTTACCAAGAATTACTCTCCCGGGAACTTAAGGCAGAGCAGAAAATTCAGGTCTGTCTGGTTGCCGGGAAACTGGCGGTAATGAAGAAGGATTATCCAGCAGCAGAGAAAATTTATCTCTCCTTTCTAAAAAAAGAGTGGTCCCCGGAAGTAGCTCTGGAACTGGGAAACCTTTATTTCCTGAAAAGAGAGTTTGATCGGGCAGCAAGTCAGTATCAGGAAATTATCAGCAGGGGAGAAAAGGTGTCTGCAAAGATAAGGCGGAAAGCTGAGGTTGGTTGTGCTGACATTCTCAGGGAAAAAGGTGATTTTTCTGCAGCCAGAAAGGAATACGAGAGGCTTACGGATTCTAAGCTTCTGGCAGTTAGGAATGGTTTTCACAGTCAGAATGTTCTGGATGCACTGAGGAGCAAGGATTTTTCTACTGCTTTAGAAAGACTGGAAGACTGGGCAGTAGAACTTCCTTCGGTTAAATGCCGGGGGCAGTGGTCAATTCTGTATAGCCGGGCATGCCTGTTAAAGAAAGACTACGAATCAGCCTGGCAGGAACTGGATTTATTTCAGCGCAGTGGTCCGGAAAAGGATAATCCGTATCTAATCTGGGCCCTGGCTTTGAGTGCTGAAGCACTGGAAGGTCTTGGACAGCAGGCTAAGGCAAAGGAATATTATCAGAAAATAATCAGTGCATACCCCGCTCATCCCCTTGCCAGTTTGGCAAAAGAAAAGTTAAAAGGTAGGTAATATCCTTTTTCTTTCCTTTCACATTTTCTTCCCCTGGAGGATTTCTCTGTTTTTACAATTCGCAATAAAACATAATATAATGACACAAAATAAATCACAACAATACATAACTTGACAAAAAAATATCATACGATAAAATTCTATAAAATGGGGGTGTTATGCGAAAAAAGAGGAAAAGGAAAACAAACAGTGTTGCTGGTCTGGTAGGGCTGGCGTGTGTGGCATTTCTTGCCTGGAAGTATCTTTCCGTCAGGAAAGCTACCTTTCCTGCTGACTGTACCTATACTGTTAAAGCCAACGTAGCACTTGCCCACACCAGGGAAAGCCTGTTTGACGGTCTCCACCATCTGGAAAACTTAATTACTTTTCTTCATCCCGGGGATGAACTTCGTATTCTGGAAGTGGTTGGTCCTGCTGTGCGGGTAGCCATTACCAAACATAACAATTTCCCGACCAATCTTGTCGGCTGGGTGCCGAAGGAATGTCTGGAAAAGTATGGGCGGATGAAAAAACCATCTTCCTACCATACCAACTATGTCTGGCCAGGCTCGTCAGACTGAAGAGCGGAAAATCGTTTCTGTGAAGGAACTGGCGGAGTTTCTCGGTGTTTCTCCTTATTCTATTTACAAATTAGCCAGAGAGAAAAAAATCCCTGCCTTTAAAATAGGTAATAAATTCCGGTTTGACAGAGACGCAGTCTTAGAGACTTTGAAAAAACAGGCTGTTTAATGCCTCCTTACCTGTAAACAATTTTCAAAAACGGTAACATTGGTGAGCTTTTATTTAGTTCCAGGCTCTGGCAAGGAAAGCAGAAATTTTTGAAATCAATTTCAAAACTCTTGACAAAAAATTCTTAAAAGTCTATAATAGTAACATAAAACAAGCTGAAACCAATTACAGAAATGACCACCATACATGATGTTGCCAGGAAAGCAGGAGTCTCTCCAGCTACAGTTTCAAGAGTTCTCAATAACGGACCTGTCAGGAGTGTCACAAGGGAGAAGATTTTAAAAGTCATAAAGAAAGAAAACTTTATTCCCGACAGCAGAGCAGTTTATCTTAAGAAATTAAAGACCAAAAAAGTAGGTCTTATCATCCCGGATATTCTTAATCCAATCTACTCCCTTGCGGTTAAAGTTATCCATGATTACTTAAAAGAAAAAGGATATCACTTAATTTTAGGAAACTCCTACCGGGAGATAGAAGAAGAAAGAGATATTTTGCAGATGCTGGAAAGAGAAAGAGTGGCTGGAATTATTCTGGGAATCTGTGAAGGAGAAGACGATAGTTTATTAATGCCGATATTTAGAAGGATGTTAAGTAATGGAATAAAGATTGTATTCACAGGAAAAAATAGTTACGGATTAAAGGTTGATGTGGTAAGTGTGAATAATTCAGCCGGGACATATAAAATGACAAATTATCTGATTAAAACAGGGAGAAGAAAAATTGGCTTTATAAGCGGTGATAGCAGACTGTGGGCAACAGTAGAGAGATTGAAAGGGTATAAAAAATCATTGGAAGAAAAGGGAATTGAATTCAAGAGAGATTTAGTGAGGTGTGAAGGTGATTATAAAATTGAATATGGAAGGAGATGGGCAAAGGAGTTAATAGGTTGTGTGGAGGCAATTGTTTGCGGGAATGACTTAATGGCTATTGGGGCAATCAAGGCAATAGAGGAAAGTGGTCTAAAGGTTCCTGATGATATTGCTGTGTGTGGTTTTGATGACATATTTATTTCTGCGTTAATAAAACCATCGCTTACCACAGTCCACCAGCCAGTGGAAAAAATTTCTGAAATTGCCTGCGAGAGACTGATTAACCGGATTGAAGGGAAAATAAACAAAGAAGAGGAGATACTGATAGAACCGGAGATAATTGTTAGGGAAAGCGCCTGAGGAGAAAATTTTCGATAAACGTTAAGTGGTCTTTGATTGCTAATTACGAAAGGAGGTGACAGGACATGGAGAAAGGTCAAGGACAAGAGGCAAGAGAAGCAAAGAAGCTGTATGGAGAGATAGGGAGAATAAAGGTTCAGGAGGGAAAGATGGAAGATATAAGAAAAGGAGGGTTTACATTGATAGAATTGCTGGTGGTGGTGGCTATAATAGCCATCCTGGCAGCAATGCTTCTTCCAGCCTTAAATAAAGCAAGAGAAAGGGCAAGGCAGGCAGCATGTATGAACAATCTAAAACAGATAGGCCTTGCTCTTCTGATGTATGTTGATGATTATGAGAGGGTTCCATCAGGGGATAGTTTTGAATCAGAGGCGGTGGGGAGGTTCTGGTATCAGAAACTGAACAGGTATATAAGTATGGGCAAGGCAAGTCCGCCGTATACTCCCTGCACCTATCCCCATCCTGTCTGGAAATGTCCGGGTAATAGAAATCATGCCTTTGCCTATACCAGAATTTCTTATGGATGCAATACAAATGTTATGTATACCGCCAACCCTCCCTATAGCGCGGATGTAAGATGTCCGCCGAAATATGCAAGTATAAGAAGAACCTCAGGAGTGATTGCTGTTACTGATTCCAACGGTGATGGTTATTATGATATGTTTGTTACTGGATACGCTCCTGACTATACAGTTCCGCCTGCTTCCTGGTCCTATGCTCCAGGATTCAGACATAACGGTGGATGCAATGCTTTATTTTTCGATGGTCATGTGGAATGGAAAAAAGAAAAGGATGTATTTATGTTAAAAGATGGTGGGTGGTACTGGGGTAGTACCATTGCGCCTGAGTGGCTACGTTTTTTATGGGGTGCCAACTGGAACGGGTGTAATCCACCTTATTATATGAGATAGCTGGTAAAAAGGGGGAATGCGGAGGAGAGGTGAGAAGGGAACTGGGAATTTACGTTAATCAAATTAGTGCTGATTTTGAAGAGTTTATAGAAAAGGCATCAGTCGCTGGTTTTAAATACTTAGCCACTCAGGATTCCATAGAATGGCTCAGTCTGTCTAAAGCGGAGAGAAGGAAGAAAATTGCGGAAACAAAAAAGCTGTGTGAAAAGTACAGTTTGAAGTTTATTGCCCACCACAGCAATCCCATACTTCTCCCTTCCTTGAATGTGGAAGAATCTTTCTGTTACTTAAGAAATCTTGTGGAGGAAATAAGTAACTGGGAGATATCTTTCTATGTGCTGCATCATCGTTCAATACAGGGGATAGCCAACCCCTGGACCATAATTGAAAATGTGGGGAAGGAAAAGTTTGATAGGGCCACGGTGGAGGTCCTAAAGAGAATCTGTGATTATGCTGCCAGGTTTAAGATTTCTCTTGCTCTGGAAAATCTTCCCTATCCGTATGCTAAATCCGTTGATGATATCCTGGAGGTAATTGACATGGTGAATAGAGAAAATCTGGGGATATGTTTTGATTCCGGACACAGTCACATCGCAACGGATTCAGTATATGAAGAATTAGAAAAAGCAGGTAAAAAGCTTTTGACGACACACTTCCATGATAATCGGGGAAATAATGGTGAGATTGTAGATGAGGTAAATGTTTCAAACTACGATTTACATTTAGTCCCCGGGCTAGGAATTATAGACTGGATTAGTGTGAATGAAATCCTGGATAAAATCCATTATACATACCCGGTCGTTTTTGAAGGAATAAGAGGAATAGAAAACCACGGGAAACTGCTGGAAATAGTGGTGATGTTATGGAGAAGTTTTGAAAATCTGATAACGGAGGCAAAAAATGAATAAGGTTTGTATAGTTTTATGTTCTGTATGCTGGTTGTTTTTCAGTTTGAGAGTCAGGGGAGAAGAAAAAATATTGATATTTTCAGATAATTTTAGTGGAGAAAAAATATCACAGACATGGAGATTGGATTCACCACATTCCTGGGAAATAAAAGAAGGAGTGTTAAAGACGTCAAAATACGGCGGTTCAGCAACCATAACAGAACAGCTGCCGGAGGATATAATAGTAGAAGCTAAGGTCATGGCAATAGAAGCAGACCCGCAACTTTCTGGAGGTTTTGGGGGAATGGTGGTCTCCAGTATAAATTTTGTGCTGAGGAAAGATGGTTTCTGGTGGCCTTATAAAAAACCAGGTGAGGATAGATATTCAGGTGGTTTTAAAAAAGCAGATATTGTTTTTAATAAATGGTACCACTTTAAAATTATCAGGAGAATAGAGGGATTGCTGGAATGGTATGTAGATGACCAAAAGATATGTGAGTTAGTTGAACCTGCTATGAAGGGGGGAGCTGGATTTCACGCGTGGAGATTTAAGATGGCATATGATGATATGAAAATTTACAAAACTGAAACAGAAAGACAAACAGGAAATTTAAACATAATAAGAAACTCATCCTTTGAGATATTACAGGACAATCTACCTTTCTACTGGTCTCCAGCAGGCTCGCTGAATTTAACCTATGGTGGTATGGAAAGCTTTTTAAAACTGTGGTGTGTAGATACAGGTGAAAAATTTCATGGAAAACAATCATTAAGAATGGGCAAAGGAGGAACTTATTCCTTTTATTTCTCTGCAGAAAAAGGAGTACCATATATTTTTTCAGTTTATATGAAATCTGATAAGGAGGGTTTAGCTGTGGAGCTTGCTATCTGGGAATGGAATATAGGGAAACTTCACAAGGCAGCAGTCAAGGTTGATAGAGAATGGAAGAGGTATGTTTGCAAAGCAGAGACAAATCAGACAGGTATGTTAAGGGTAAAGATAGAACTGAAAGAAGAAGGAGTTCTGTGGGTAGATGCTGTTAAACTGGAAAAAGGGACTGAAGCAACTGACTATACTCTATCACCTTTTGAAATGGGAGAGGGCAGGGAAAAGAAAAAGGAGGTAAAAAAAGAAGAATATATGCTAAAGAAAACAGAAAAGCCACCCGTAATAGATGGAGAATTGAACGACGCTGCCTGGAACAAAAGTTTAAGGATAAAGGAATTTTTGATAGCAGGAGAAAGGGGAGAGAAGATACCCCCCAAAGAGAAAACAGAAGCGTATTTATGTTACGACAATAGAAGCTTGTACATTGCTTTCCAGTGTTTTGATTCTCAAATGGATAAAATAAAGGCAACTATTAAAGAAGACGGAGGACCTGTATGGAGCGACGATTGTGTGGAAATTTTTTTAGATACAAACCTTGATGGAAAGACATACTACCACATGGCAATAAATTCTCTCGGCAAAATAAATGTAATTGATAAAGAGAATAATCAACCGTTTACAGGCAAAATAAATAGAGCAATTAGCATGAAAAGTGACCACTGGGTAGCTGAGGTTGAAATACCCTTTTCTTCACTGAATTTTACAAACTTAACAAGTCAGACCTGGGGATTTAATCTTGGCAGAGAAAATCATAAAGTGAATGAATATTCCTGTACATCTCCAACAAAATACTTGAATTTTCATGACGTGGAAAATTATAACCTGCTTGTTTTCCCGGATAAGAATTTATTCAACAAATTTATCACAGTAAAAAAGGCAGAAGATAAGAAACTGCCGAGAAAAGGACCGTTTGTAGTTGCGGGAAAACCATTTTTTGTATTCGCTCCTCTGGAACAATTTTTCTTTGGTTATGGATGGTTCTATAAAGATGACTGGGAAAACAGAATAGAGAAAAAGATAAAGTTCTGGAAGGATGAAGGATTTAGAAGTGTTGTTGTTTGCAGTAAGATTTTTCCATCTGAAGTCGCAGAAAAAGGATGGGCAAAACTTTTTGAGTATGCGAATAAATATGATTTAAAAATAATTGCCTGGCCTGGATTTAGACCAAAGGAGGGAATGGATAATAATTTTGAAAAGTTCTTAGAGAAATTTCAGAATGAAGCCTGTTTGATTGCCTGGTGTGTAGCGGATGAACCGGAGATTCAGGCAGATGTAAAACCAGAGGAAATAAGAGAAATAGTAAAAAGAGCAAAAGAGGCAGACCCAAAACATCCTATTTTTGTGAATTTTACTCCTCTTGGTCCAGGTATGAAATATGCGGGATTGCCTGGAGATATTATTTCCACTGATTTATATATAACAGGAGGGACAGGTAGACCGATAAGAGAAGTCGTAGAACTGGTAAAATTAAAAGATAAAATTGCGAGAGAAAAAAATATGTGGGTATGGATGTGGCTGGTGGGAAATAATATGTACAATCATTACAGGGAACCAACTGCTGAAGAACAGGAGGCTCAAACATATGGTGCGATTATTTCAGGTTGTACAGGGCTAATGTATTTTTACGGAGAGATATTTGGTTATAAAAACTGGATGAAACTGAAGCAATTAAGCAAAGAAACAGAATTACTGGCACCTGTTATATTCAGCGAAGAACTGAAGGGGATAGAAAGTAATCATACCGATATACTTACAATGGGAAGAAAACTTGAGAATAAATGTTATATCTTTTCCGTAAATATAAACAGTCAGGAAATAGCAGGCAAGATAAATTTACCAGAAGAGATTAAAAATTGTAGGAAAGCAAAGGTTAGTTTTGAAAATAGAGAAGTGGAAATAAAAGATGGTTTGATAAGAGATAAATTTTTGCCATACCAGAGGCATGTGTATGAAATTTTAAACAGGTAAAATGAAAAGTCTTTATCACTACGAAAAACTGTTGCTAGACCCGGTGAAAGAGACAGTACTAAAGTCAGGCCGGCTATCCTTTAATAAAATAGCCACCAGATTCCCCCGTCTTAAAGGAGAACCTGCCTTTGACCCTGATTATATTAAGAAAAATGTGGAAAAACTGAAAACAAATCCAGAAGTGGATACAGGCAATCGCTTCCTGGACCTGGCTGTTAAAACAGGTCTTGCTCACATAGACGCCACTTTTCAGGGGAAGCATCCCAGATACGGAATAAAAAATTATGCTGAAACCAGGCATGATGGATTCCCCCCAACAATAATTTCAGCAGTTGATGCATTAACACTCTGGGGTTTCAAGGAGAGAGCAAAGGAGATTTTCCACTATTATGTGCTAAATTTTATAAGACAGGATGGTTCCATAAATTACTACGGAACCTCAATAAGTGAATATGGCCAGCTATTGAATATTTCCTTCCTGCTTCTGAAAAGAGCAGGGACTGAGGGCTGGTGGGCAGATTCATTTGTAAAACTGAATAAACTTGCCTTTCATCTGTACGGCTTATGGGAAGAGGCGCAGAAAGAAGACGGACTGATTAAGGGAGGACCAGAGGCAGATGAAAAAGATAAAACCGGTAAATATTTTCATAACAATGCCTGGGCAGCAAAAGGATTTTTAAGATGGTCGCAGGCCTGCAGAAAAACTGGTTCTCTTCCTCAGAGAACAGTTTTTGTTTTCCAGAAGGCAGGTGAAAGATTAAGGAGTGATACTTTAAATGTCATCAAGGAGAAGTGGCCGGTAAATCTTGATGACTACTGGTTGCCACCGCTGGTAGAAGAACTGAAAAAGCCATCTTCTCTGACAGCGACAAGGGAAGCATCGTATACAAATTACAGGTACTGGCCGGAGTTACTTTCAAGCGGTGTTTTACCTTCTCCGCTGGCAAACAGAATAGTTGATGCCAGATTAAATTTTGGCGGGCAATTTTGCGGGATGACCAGATTTTTAGACCGGTTGGATGACTGGCCATTATGCGATTATTTGTATGGTCTATGGTACCTGGGCAGGAAAAAAGATTTTTTGCTTTCCCTTTATGGACATATCTGCTATCATCAAGCCGAAGGACATCTAACTGCCTATGAACAGGTAAGTTTTCCACCAGGCAGGGAAATTGCTCCCTACTGCTTACCCTGTCAGCTGGTAGCGACAAGGGCAGGGAGATTAATCAACAGGAAATAAAATGAAAGAAAAAATTTATCTGTGGGCGCATAAGGAAGGGATGCAGAATAACAGATGGGGATTGCCAAAAGAATCAAAAATTTCTCCTGCTGAGGCGTGTAGATACCTCGGTATAGAAAACATAATCTTAGTCAGAGAATTCGGTGAACCGGCCCCGGAGGAATATGAAAAGTATGCAGATAGTTTTAAGAGTTTGAAGAAGGTTATCTGGAGTGTTGTGGGAGCAGGTTGCAGTTATGAAGAAGGAGAAATAGAAAGGGTAATGGAATTAAAGAAGAAATATAAAAATATAAGCGGTGCTATAATGGACGATTTTTTTGTAAAGGAACCACCTTTTAAACCAGAAGGGATTACAGATATAAAAGAAAGACTGAATAAAAATGGAATGGAACTCTGGACAGTTTTATATCAGCATCAGTTAGATTTAAAGGTAAAAGATTATCTGGAAAGGTTTGATTTAATAACTTACTGGGTATGGAAGTCAGAAGGAATAAAGGAACTGGAAAAATGTTTTGAGAGATTCTGTAAAATCGTCCCTGAAAAAAGAAAGGCACTGGGGATTTACATGTGGGACTATGGCAACAACAACCAGATGCCCTTTGGTTTATTTAAGAAGGAATGCGAGATAGGTTTCAAATGGCTACAAGAAGGCAGGATAGAAGGGATAATATTTCTTGCCAGCTGTATAGTGGACTTGGGACTGGAAACAGTTGAATGGGTGAAAGAATGTATTACTTCTTTATAGATATAGATGGGACAATAACTGATAACAATCCGGAAAAAAAATATTCTGAAGAAAAGTTTGTCTGGGGTAATCCGGTTTTGGGGGTTATCAGAGATGTTATGGTGGAGGAAGGATGGAAGTCTGAAGAAGCAAAAAGTAAAATAGAAGAATACGCGCATAGAATTATCTGGTGGGATTATCCTGATTTTATTGCTGAGTTTAACCTTCCTGTGGGAAAGACCTGGGCAAGAATTTATGACTGGCATTATCAATACAAAATTTTTTACAGCGATACAGTGGAGTTAGTAAAAGCGTTAAATAAAAAAAAGAAAAAACTTTTCATCGTGAGCAATAATCCAGTAGCCGGATGTCTTCTGAATTTGAAAGTTGCTGGTCTGGGAGAACTAACAGGTTCAAGGTATTTTAAAAGAATACTGGGAGCAAATATTTTGCGTGGGCAGAAGAGCCAGAGACAATTGTGGAAGAAAGCAATTGCTCAAATTGGGGTAGATCCGGAAGAAATCGTCAACATAGGGGACAATGAAAGAGAAGATGGTGATATCCCGGTATCTGCAGGCATTGGAACTGCAGTCATTATAAAAAGGGATATAACAGAGCGCATAAGAAGAGAAGGAAGGAAAATTTTTATCCAGAAGCCTGCCGACTGTTTATATTTTTTGCTTACCTGAGTCTTACCAGATTCTTTTCTTCTTCCAGTTTTTAGCCTGCCGGACAAGCTCTTCTGCCTGCTGTGGTGTATCAACTGTCACCAGGAGATTTAATCCTTCCGGACCAAGTTCTTCCACCAGAGCCTGGGCCTGGGCAGGTGTTACCCCCAGCAAAAGAAGTGACTTTGCGGCCTTCCGTACGCGGTGGTACATTGGCCACCAGCGCTGGTGACCAACCGGCTCCTGCCCGGCTCCTGGTGTCCATTGAATGGCCTGAAGACTGGATAAAGAAAGTAAAGATGCTTCATGGTGGAGTGCTCCCGGACCATCCCAGTGGTAGACAGTATAATCTAAACTGCGACATTGCTGGTCCAGGTAAGGAAGAACAAATTCTGCAAACATCTTTTTGGAAATCATAGCACTGAAGTCGCACTGCAGTTTAGCAATCTGACCATGGCCGTAAATGGAAAAGTGAGAAAAACAGGAACCACCATGTTCATCCCGGATAATTTCGTAAATGCGTTTATGACAGGAGAGGTAGATTGGCAGGATATGTTTCTGTAACTGGTGGATTTTCTCCGGGTAATCAAAAAGAGCCTGCAGCAACTTTTCAGTACCGAAAAGGGAAGCCAGTGTATCCAGATTTTCAATTAAGTCAGGATAACCTACCAGGTAACGTCCTTTTGATTGTTTGACTGCCTTCTGGCAGAGATTAATCGTAAACTGCCAGTAAATATTTTTTTCGTCAAAAACAGGAGGGATGGCTGTGGAGATATCTTCAAAACAAGGATGGTACCAGACTGTATGGGGTGTAAATTCCGGACAGGCACCCAGATAGAGGCAGAAGGTACCTGGCCCCAGGGAGGTGTTAAGATAGGGGAAGGCATCCCCGGCATAGTAAGTTGTTTCCAGAGCCCTGTCCATGTTAGCGAGTCTGTAATCAGGGTCAAGCCACAGTTTCCTCAAGTCTCTCCTGGAAGATTCACTGGCAGGTATATTTTTCTTTGGTGCGACCACCTGGAGTAAAACCCTGTCCAGTACTTCACCTTCCCACCAGGCCTGGTGTCTCAGTCTTGATTTTTCCCATCTTTCTCCCAGTTTTTCCATTTCTCTCCTTTTGTCAGTATGGCAGCACTTCCTTTCTTTGCCCGGGGAGTTCAAGAGGAAGAAATTCTTAACACTTTCGCCCCCTGAATCAGGCCAGTCTTAATTTCCGTCAGGGCTAGATTGGCTTCCTCCAGGGAATACTCCTGTACCGCTGGTTTTAATGGAATTTTTACTGCCAGAGCTAAACAGCCAGCAATATCTTTCCTGCTGACATTAGCCACACTTTTTACTTCCTTCTCTAACCAGAGATGTCTGGGATAGTCCAGCTGCAGAAGACAGCTTTTATCAGTTTCTTCTTTCCCGATAGCGTTGATAATCAGTCTTCCTCCTGGTTTCAGGTATTCCAGAGCTGTCAGTACTGTTTTCCAGACAGGTGTGGTATCAATCGCGACATCAGTTTTTTCCGGAGGAAAGCAGCCTATTTCCCCTGTCCAGACAGCACCAAGTTTTCTTGCCAGAGTTCTTTCTTTTTCTGAACGACTGAAAACAAAAACCGGAGAATCAGGGAAAAGGTACTTAGCCATTTGAAGCACCAGATGACCGGACGCACCGAAACCAATCAAACCCAGCAGCTGTCTGTTTTTCAAACCCGACAGCAGCAAAGAGCGATAACCAATCGCACCAGCACAAAGAATAGGGGCAGCCTGTAAATCAGAAAGATTTTCCGGAAGTAAATGGGCAGAACTTTCAGGGACAACCATATATTCCGCATAGCCACCGTCTGCGTCTCTGCCGGTTGCTTTAAATTCAGGACAAAGATTTTCCCTGTCAGAAACACAGTAGCTGCAGTGGCCGCAAGCCGAGTAAAACCAGCCTACCCCAACTCTATCTCCTTTAGAAAATCCGGTTGTTTTTTCTCCTGTTTCTACCACCACGCCCACTGCCTGATGCCCGAGGATAATTGGGTAGTAGGCAGGTTTGACCCGGCCTTCAATCTCATCCAGTTCCGTGCGACAGACACCGCAAAATTTAACCCGGATTAAAATATGACCCGGATGGGGAACTGGTTCCGGTTTTTCCATCAGAATAAGCGGATTCTGTGTCTTCTGGACATCAAATGTTCCGGTAAGAAAAAGGGCTTTCATCAGCAGAAAAACTTGTTACTTAACGAACTCATTATACCAGAGTAACTGAAAGTTTAAAAGAGCAGGTAACATTTTTCCCTGCCTTGAGAAAAACTAAAACTTGATGGGGATTCTGCCATAACTTTTACCATTGATAAACAATTCAGCCTGCCAGGGTTTAAGATTTTGAAGAAGTAGTTCGGCTGTCAGTCTTTCCCTGCCGGGATTAAAACTGATAACTTCGGTTCCTTCAAATTTTTTTGCTGTTTCCAGGAGAAACTCTTTTTTTTCTCCTGGTGCCAGGCTGACCTGCTGGCTGGCTTTCAGGTTATTCTGGTTACCCCGGAACTGAACCTCAATCTGACCGCAGAAGGAATATTGACGGGAAAGATTAATCAGGGTTACACGGGCTACCGGGGAAAAGAGTACCTGCAGGAAAGGTGTTTGTGTTTCCCGTACATTTCTACCTCCGGGGGAAGGAGAAGGGCCGGTGAGATAACTCAGTGTTCTTCTCGCCAGGCTTTTTCTATCGTAAAGTTCCCAGACACTTTCCATTTCTGCCTTCAGCCACCTGGTAAAATCAAGAGCCTCAATGTAAGCCAGCAGGGCTTTCTGATAAGGGAAGAAAACTTCTTCATAGGCACTGGTTAGCTGTTTAGATTCTCTGAGGCAGGCATCATCTTTTTCTTCCGCAGTTGCGGTTAAAGGTGAACCAGCCCTCATTCTTTCCAGCTGGCTGTGGCGCAGGTAGACACGAACAATTTCGCTGTATCTCTGGATACTGGTAGCAGTTTGCTGGGCATAAGCAAGTCTGTCTTTTGCCTGTTCTAACGTCATCTGAGTGCTGATGGGAACAAGATAGGTCTTTTTCTCCCTTTCTCCAATCTCCTTTATCATTGCCAGATAAGCCTCTGCCAGTTGCTGGAATACTTCACTCCGGGCAGGATAATTGATGCTGGCGAGAATGCTACTCTGGAGGAAACCAATTGCTTTGGGATAATCTCCCTCGGCTAAGGCTCTGGAACCAAACTCATGGCTAATTTTTGCTTGTTTCAATCCAGTTTCGTTAGCATCTTGCTCCTCAAAAGGAGGCCAGGCGATTTCTTTCACTGTGCCAGGTCTGATGATGATAACCGAGGATGTTCTAAAACTTTCCTGATACTTTTTCAGGGCAGCACTCAGACTGGATAATTCAGCGATAGTATCCTGGTCCACCAGGGTGATAGTATCGTCAGGTTTAAACCCGGCCTTTTCCGCCAGACTTTTTTCTTTTACTTTTTCCACTACAAAACCCAACGGGCTGATGCTACCTGTCAACCCTAAATCAGCCAGAATGCGTCTGGCTTTTTCTCCCTGATTGCCACTTTGTTCCCGGGACGGTATTTGATTCTGAGCCAGAATTTGTCCTGTGACTGATACAGTCATCAAAAAAGGCAGGAAGATTCTGGCAGAAAGCAAAATAAAGCAGCTGGTGTCAAGTTTATGCCTCATATTTCTTTGACGGTTATTTCCTTCGCCGGTAGAGCCTTTCCTTCCTTTTTCCTGTTGCCAGAAGCCGGCGTAATGGTATCATAAAACAAGGACGCTGAGAATTAACTGACTTTTACCAGGAGGTGTTTATGCCGGTAGAAGTAATAAAGGTGGTGGGATGTTGTTCTTTGCGCTGCTCCGGTTTTTGTCTGACCGAGAAAGGGCTGGTTCCCAATAAAGATGGTCTGGTGGTGGACAGTGTGGCGATGGCAACAGAAAAAGGAACTGTTCTGATTCACTGTCCCATGTATGAGAAAGACCCGGAAAATGCGAGAATTGCCTGGTGCCGGCAGTCACCGGGTCAGGATGGAAAACCTGACCGCTGTTTCTATGCGGGGTAGGGAAGTAGAAATCAGAAGAAAAGTTTTTCAGAATATTTCTTTATCCATGCTCCGGTACTGAATTGCCTCTGAAATGTGGTGGGTCTGGATGATTTCAGAAGAGTCAAGATCAGCAATAGTTCTGGCAACCTTTCTTATTTTGTCATAGGCGCGGCCTGAAAAATGCATCCGGGAAAGGGCCTGCGCCAGAAGAGATTGAGCCTGGTCATCCAGCAGACAGTATCTTTTAATCTGACTGCTGGACATATGAGCATTGAAGTAGATAGGTTCATTTTTAAATCTTTCTGCCTGTATTTTTCTTGCTCTTTCCACTCTGCTTCTTATTTCTGAGGAAGGTTCTTCGGCTCTTTCTTTCAGGAGAAGTCCAGGAGGAAGACTGGTGACCTCTAAATGGATGTCTATTCTGTCCAAAAGTGGCCCGGAAATTTTCTGCCGGTAGCGGATAATCTGGGCTAAACTACAACGGCAGGGGTGGTTCTGGTCTCCATACCAGCCACACGGACAGGGATTCATGGCAGTCACCAGAAGGAAGCGGGCTGGAAAGTTCATTCTTCCTCTGGCGCGGCTGACAGTCACCTGGCCGTTTTCCATAGGTTGACGTAAGGCTTCCAGGGCATTGCGATGAAATTCTGGTAATTCATCAAGAAAGAGAACACCGTTATGAGCCAGGCTCACTTCTCCTGGACCTGGTATATTACCACCACCGATTAAGGCAATATCAGAAACAGTGTGATGAGGATTGCGAAACGGCCTGGTGGTTACCAGTTTCCCCTGATTCAGACCCGCGGCACTGTGGATACGGGTTATTTCAATAGCTTCTTCGAGGGAAAGGGAGGGAAGAATTGTTGGTAGCCGGCAGGCAAGCATAGACTTACCTGCTCCGGGTGAGCCTATCATCAGAATGTTATGACCTCCGCTGACCGCCACCTCCAGGGCGCGTTTGGCACAGGATTGTCCTTTGACCTCGCTGTAATCAACATCATAACGATTCACGCTGGCGAAAAGTTCATTTATGTCCACGCTGTAAGCAGGTATTTTCTTGTTTCCTTGAAGAAAGTCCACGCACTCACTCAGGCTACTTACAGGAAAAACAGATAAGTCGGGAAGGAGGCAGGCTTCTTCCGCATTCTCCACAGGTACCACCAGACAGTTCCTTTTGAGCTGTCTGGCTTTAAGAGCTATGGGCAGCATACCCTTTACTGGACGAAGGGAACCATCCAGTGCCAGTTCCCCAACAAAAGAGAAATCCTGCAAATTGTTAAGTTTAACTTTTCCTGAGGCCACCAGAATCCCCAGAGCAATTGGTAAATCAAAATAAGGGCCTTCTTTTTTCAAATCAGCCGGGGCAAGGTTGACAACTATTTTATGGGCAGGAAACTCAAAGCCAGAATTTCTCACAGCCGGTTTCAAGCGGTCACGACTTTCTTTCACTGCCTGGTCCGGAAGCCCCACTACGGAAATTCCGGGTAATCCGCTGCCGATGTCCACTTCTACTTCCACCGGGTAACCGTCAATTCCCCAGACGGTAAAGGAATGAACTCTGGCTAACATGGTTTTATTCTAATAGGCAAGAAGCAATCAGGTCAAATGGAAATGACCACTACTGGTGGTTGGTACATTTGTCAGGAGTTTTCTTCTGGTGTATCATAAAAACATGAAACCGGCGGCGCAAAATTTTAACGCAGCCAGGGTCGCCAGTTACCTGGTGGCTTTCCTGGCAGATGAATTTAAAAAGGCCAATTATAGGTGCGCTCTGGTAGGTGTATCAGGTGGCCTGGATTCTGCGGTGGTAGTGAATCTCTGCGCCCGGGCGCTGGGTCCAGCCAACACATTTGGCATCATTCTTCCTTATCGTGAGACTGCCAGGGTAACGCTGGACCATGCCTACCTGGTAGCCAGGTCTTCGGGTATCAGATATATGAAGATAGACATCAGCCGGCAGGTGGATGAGTATTTCAGGAATTTCCCCCAGGCTGATAGGGTGAGGATAGGTAACAAGATAGCCCGGGAAAGAATGGCGGTTCTCTACGACCTTTCCAGGCACTTTCACGCTCTGGTTGTAGGTACCAGCAACAAAAGTGAAAGATATCTGGGTTACGGCACCCTTTATGGAGATTTAGCATGTGCTTTGAATCCTGTGGGTGATATTTACAAAACAGAAATGTATCCATTAGCTGAGTATCTGAAGGTTCCTTCTGAAGTTATTAAAAAAGCACCCAGTGCGGAACTCTGGCCAGGACAGACTGACGAAGGAGAACTCGGTCTTTCCTACACAGAAATTGATGCGGTACTACAGGCCTATGTGGACAGAAAAATACCTCCAGAAGAAATTGTCCGCACCACGGGTCTGAAGGAAGAAGTTGTAAGGCGGATTGTGGAGATAGTGAAAAAGACTGAATTTAAACGCAGACTACCCCTGGTCGCCCTTATCCCTTCGGAAATTAAATACAGCCGGTAACCGGGAGTATGTTCCCGGACGCAAAGATGGAATTATTCTAAAGAGGAAGAACTCATTTCGTATTCACCCTGAATTCCTTTAATTACCCTTGGCGCCTGGATGCGAAAAACATTACCAAAACAGGCATTTAATTCCCGGGCTACTTCCGGATACCTGTCAATAATGTTTTCTTTCTCGGCCGGATCTTTTTCCAGATTAAAAAGACAATCAGGTTCTCCTTCTGGTGTCTGGAGGAAACTCCATTTTTCGTTGCGGATACATCTTTCGGTTCTCGCATGGTACCCGCAAATTACAGCCTGCCGGAAACTATCTTTTTCTCCGAAAACTACTGGTGCAAAACTCTTGCCACCTAAAGGGATGGCATCTGTCTGATAGCCAAGAATCTGTAAAATAGTAGGTAAAACATCAGGAAACTGGGCTAAAGCTTTGACCCGGCGATGGAAATTTTTTTTACCCGGCAGTCGGAGAAAGAAGGGAACCTTCAGAAGTTCACTGTACATCCTGTCAGCGCTTTTGAGAAATTTACCGTGGTCAGCAAGGGGATGGCCATGGTCAGAGGTAAGGACAATAACAGAATCCTCATAATATCCCAGTTGTTTTAAGGCAGTAAGAAGCTGTCCCACCCAGTAGTCCACCATAGAAACCTCTCCGGCATAAAGACCCCGGATAAACCTGATTTCTTCCGGACTTGCCCAGTCAGAGGCTTTTCCACCCATGGGCAGTATTAATCTTGGACCACGATAGTTTTTGTCAGTATAGACGTCAAAACGTTCAGGGGGGTCCCAGGGTTCATGAGGTTCAAAAGAATCAAACCAGAGAAAAACCTTTTTTTCTGACCGTGCTTTCTTAAGGAAATCAATGGCTTTTTCCACCAGCTGGGCAGTGAACCACGTTTTTTCGGTCAACCCGTCAGTATTAGCCAGAAACTGACATACCCTTTTCTTCCAGTGTTCTGGATAACAGGCATTCACATAATCTTTTAGTTCCCGGCGGGGAAGAGGGATAGCAGCCGGGTCGTATTCCTGACCACGGACCCAGTGATAGACAGTGAAATGGTTATGGTAGTTCATACCAGGTGCCCGGTAGTGATAAGTATCAGTGATAAAGGCTGAAGTATAGCCTTCCTTTTTCAGAATACTGGCTACAGTCATATCGTAAGGGGTAAGAGGGCACCATGGTCGGTAAGGTAAGGAGTAATATCCTGTCATCAATTCGTAACGCACCGGAATAGTGGGTAACCCGCAGGGGTAGACATTATCAAAAACAATGCTTTCTCTGGCTAACTCGTCCAGAAAAGGTGTTTGGCAGGCAGGAACATCAAGGAAAGCGGATTTTCCCTGGTGGTAGAAACTTACATGGTCCTGTCTCAGACTGTCCAGCATAATAAAAATTAAGTTCATTTTTTCCTCTCGTTATTTGTCGGCTTCCATGTTAACATTTAGAGAAAAAGGAGGCAAGGTGAAATTCAGGGATATACCGAGACCAGAACATCCCAGACCTGACTTTTTTCGGCAGGATTGGATTAACCTTAACGGGCTCTGGCAGTTTAAGTTTGATTACGGGAATGAAGGACTGCAGAAGCACTTTTTTGCAAGAGAGACAAATTTCCCGGAAGAAATCCTTGTACCTTTCTGTCCGGAAAGTTCCCTTTCCGGTATAGGGATTAGGGATTTTTTAGTCTGCGTCTGGTACAGGCGCAAGTTTATTGTTCCTGAACCATGGCGGAAGAAAAGAATCTTTCTCCATTTTGGGGCAGCAGATTACCAGACTGATGTCTGGCTTAATGAAGTTTATTTAGGCAGGCATCTGGGTGGTTATACTCCATTTTCTTTTGAGATTACAGATTTTCTCGGCAGAGGTGAAAATATCCTTACTGTCCGCTGTTATGATGAAAACCGCAGCGGGCAGCAGCCCTGTGGTAAGCAGTCTGCTCGTTACCAATCTTACGGGTGCCACTATACCCGGGTCACTGGAATCTGGCAGACTGTGTGGTTAGAGGCAACAGGTTCCAGCTACTTGAAGTCATTCCGTTTTTTTCCGGATGTAGATAACGAAATTGTTGTTATCTGGATGGAAGTAGCTGGGGATTGCCAGGTGCAAATTGAAGTTTTCCACCAGGAACAGCTGGTTGCTGAAAAGACCGTTTCTGTCTGTGGATTTACCCGGGTTTTGTTGCCCATTAAGAATCCAGTTTTATGGGATGTTGGGCATCCTTCTCTTTATCGGATAGTTTTCTGTCTTCTGCGGAAGGGGAAACTCCTGGATAAGGTAGAATCTTGGTGTGGATTCAGGAAGATTTATGTTTCCGGTTCCCGCCTTTTTTTGAATGGACGGCCTTTTTTTATGCGGTTTGTTCTGGACCAGGGATACTACCCTGATGGTATCTACACCGCAGCTTCAGAAGAAGTTCTAAAAAAAGATATTCTTCTGGCTCAGGCTATGGGTTTTACAGGTGCCAGACTTCACCAGAAGGTTTTTGAACCTGTTTTTTTACACTGGGCTGACAGGCTGGGGTATCTTGTCTGGGGAGAATATGCCAGCTGGGGTATAGGTCTGCCATATCAGGAAAAAACTTACCCTGTTTTTTCCTCAGAGTGGGCAGAGGTAATAAACCGTGATTTTAACCATCCTGCTGTTATTGGCTGGTGTCCGCTTAATGAGACCTCAAGGAGACAGAATCCAGAAATAACAGGCTCTTTATACCGGTTGACAAAAAAGATGGATTTTACCAGACCGGTTATTGACACCAGTGGTTATGTCCATGTGGAGACTGACCTTTATGATTGTCACAACTACACCCAGTCAGTAGCAGAGTTTAGCAGAATCTTTCAACCTTTGCGGCAAAACCGGAAGGCTGTCTGGAGGAATTGTCCTGATTGTGATGCCCCATATCAGGGACAGCCTTACTGGGTTAGTGAGTACGGTGGCACCTGGTGGAATGAAGAAGGAAAAACTGAAGGCTGGGGTTATGGCAAAAAGGTAAGAAGTAAACAGGAGTTTGTCTCCCGTTACCGGGGTCTGACCGAAGTGCTTCTTTTTCATCCAGGAATCTGCGGATTCTGTTATACGCAGCTTTATGATGTGGAGCAGGAACAGAATGGGCTTTACACTTACCAGAGAAAGGAGAAATTTCCAGCCCGACTTATCCGCCAGATTAACACCCAGCCAGCAGCTATGGAGAAAGGATAAGAAACAAAGGTTTTACAATCCTTTCTTCAAAATTCTAATTTTTTCCCTGAATTCCTTTTCCAGCCAGTGGCTGCACTGGTAAAAGTAATAATCTACGGGCAGTTTGGCACGCAGTGCTTTCTGCCGGCTGGAATGGGTAGCCTTGATAGCTTTCTGAAAGAAGGAGAGCGCTTTTTTCAGAAACTGTTTGGCACCTGTCTGGTAATAATGACCGAGGAAGGTAGATGCTTGCTGCTGGCAGGCCATCACTTTCAATTCCGCAGCTTCATACTCCAGCCGGGCAGTTTCTTTCTGGAGGAAGGATTGCCCGGTAGAAGAAAGGTCTTCTATTTTAGTTTTGGCTTTTAAAAGTTTTTCTCCTGCCAGCTGATAGAAGCGGGGCATTTTGCGAGCAAAGTTGTTTGTTGCTTCTGGCAACCAGCGGTAATCAAAATATACGGAAGGTGCATACCCGCAAACTCTCATTGCCTGCTGGAAGGCGTGAGCCATTTCCTGTAAAAATTCCTGATAAGGCTGTTGTTTTTCTGGAAAAAGGCAGCCGGCGAGATATTTCTGGAAATCACGAAAAGTTAAGCTGGTCTGCCAGCATGCCCTGGCGAAAAGCAAGAGATTATAGTCCGGTGCAGGAGATACTCCGCCCACCTGTAAAACCATATGGCTTTTGATGCCGAGGGATTCGTAAGTTTTCATATCCTTCAGGATAACATCTGGAAGAAAGGGATACATACCCCGGAAAAGTACCTGGTCAAGGTAGTATTCAAAGGTATGACTGTCACTGATACCCTGATAAAGTTCTGACCATGATTTTAAAGAATCCAGATAAAAGGCATTTCTGTGGCATCCAGGGTCACTGAGAGCATGCCCATAACAACGTTCCCGTGGAGCAAAAAGCAGAAAACTTTTCGGATGAGGTTTTAACAGAATAGGAGGGGGCAGAGTATCGTGATAAACTAACATCGGAACTCTGAGTCCTAACTTTTCTTTTTCTACAGCCTCGCACAGATACCTGGTTGCTAAAAGTGCCTGGTCAGAAGGAGAAAGTGCCCGGCACCTGCTACAGTAACACCAGCCCCCACCAGGCAAATCTTCCGGCCAGGCGTGGAAGGCATAAATTTCAGGAAACCTCCTGATTTTTTTCCTGTAAGATTCCCTGATGATTTTAGCAGTTTCAGGATGGGTCAGACAGGCATTGTAATCCGGTTGCCTTTTTCCGAAGAAATCTTCTGGTTGAGACATCCGAAAAAGTTCAGGGTTGCTGGAAAAAAGTCTGCGGGGAATAAGTTCAGAAAGACCGTGGCCTCCAGTTTCACAGCGGAAGCCTAAACTCTCAGCCAGGCTTAGATATTTTTCTCCAACACCAACAGCATTAAGCCTCAATTTGGCAAAAAAGCGGAGCCATTCCTCAGCATTCGTCCGGGAAAGACTGTGAGCATAAATACCACGGTAAGCAAATCTTGGTTGACAGATGAAGATTCCCTCTGGCAGGGTAAGATTTTTTCCGGTAGCCGGAGGACGTTCCCCCTCCAGACCAGGATAAAGGAAAAGAAAACCCAATCGCTCCATCAAATCGTAAACTCCGTTAAGAATGCCTCGGGCTTTTCTGGCAGTTATGGTTATCTGGTGAGGAGCAACCTTCAAGACATAACCGTCTTCCCGCGTTCTGCTTTCTTCAGAACCACAAAAACTGGCTTTTTTACCTGACCGGACAAGGGCAAGAAAAAAATGAGTTTTTGCTGGCCGCATTCTCTGGAGGGAAACACTGAGAGATAATCTTTCCAGTAAACGTCTGGCTTCTTTGACCGCAAAGATGTAAGAGATTTCTTTGCTTTCGCTAAAAACAAGAACAAGACTTCTTTCCAGCGGAAACATTTTTCCACCCTGAATTTTTATGTTTTTCCTTTACCGGTTGTTGCTACCTTTCTCTCTGCCATCCGGTGAAACTATAGGCGCAGGTTCATCAGGTAAGGGTATTGTCACCTTTTTAATCAAATTCAAATCCTTATCATACTTGATTAACTGGCAACCGGAGAAAACAATCACTCCCCCATCAGGTGTAGGGATAATCTGTACTGGCATCACCGGACCTCTACCTATTTCTGGCCCCATACCTGCACCCATTCTCATTCCCGGTCCTGGACGAGCTGGAGGGACTTCCTGGCAAAAAGTTGGTGCCGCTAAAAGAAGCATAAAAAATCCTTGTACCAGCCACTTCGGTTTCATCTTCACCTCCTGGCAAAAAAGTTTCTTACATTACCTTCAGACCTGAAGCTACCAGGTTTTCCAGGCTGATGCGTATAGCCTCAAACGGTTCTACAGTTGTGGTATCCATCTCCACCAGACAGTAATCAACGCTGGCTTTTTTACATGCCTGCAAAATCCGTTTCCAGTTAAGATTCCCTGTTCCAATGGGTGGCATCACCTGTTTACCTTTAATGATGCCCATGTCTTTCACATGGACTTCACTTACCCGGGCAGCATACTTTTCAATCCAGAAAGCCGGGTCTCCTCCTCCATATTGAATCCAGTAAGTATCTATTTCTGCTTCCAGTTGGGGACAGTTTTCCAGAAGAATCTCCAGACCGGTTTTCCCCCTGTAACGTTCCAGTTCTACCGCATGATTGTGATAACCCAGCCGCAGTCCCGCCTTTTGAATCCTGGGTAAAATTTGAGAGAAACAGGCAGCTACCTGCCGGTAACCACTGTCATTATGTAATTCTCCAGGTAGTCCTGGACACATAATAGCCTGGCAACCGAGGATTTGATGTTCTGCAATAACCCTTTCAGTTTCCTTAATGATCTCCTGATAGCTGGTATGGGTAGAGCAGACAGTAAGTCCTCTTTCCGTTAAAAGTTTTTTTAAGCTTTCTGCCTCCATCTTGACCATACCGGAAGCCTGGATGACCCGGTAACCTGTTTCTCTCACTCTGTCCAGTGTTTTAGCCACGTCATCCGGTGTTCGGCAAAAGTCTCTCAGCGTATACATCTGCAGTCCCACAACGATTTTGTTGTTCATTTCTTCTCCTCTCCTTTCAGTTTTTCCTCTGTGGCTTTTCATTCTGGCTGAAAAACGGTATCATCAAGTTATGATTTTTTTTCTTGTTTATGACCTGCTTTTTCTTCTCTACCTTCTTTTTTGTTTTCCGTATCTCTGGCGCCGGATACGACCCGAGAAGCAGTTCCTTGGTGACTGGCGCGAACGTTTTGGTTTCTATAATACAAAACTCAAAAGAAAAATCAAAAAAACCCGCCCCATCTGGTTGCAAACAGTTTCTGTGGGCGAATTACTTGCCATTAGTCCGTTAATTAAGATACTTCAGCAACGGTATCCAGGTCAAGCTTTAGTTCTGACGGTAACCACCAAAAGTGGTCGGACCCTGGCTGCCAGTCAATTTCCAGATATTGCCTGTCTTTTCTTTCCACTGGATTTTTCCCCCATAGTAGCGCGGACTATCTCGCTGTTAAGACCGCGGCTGGTAGTCCTGGTAGAAACAGAAATCTGGCCAAACCTCATCAGACTGTGCAGGAAAAAGAAAATCCCGGTGGTCATCATCAACGGTCGTCTTTCCCCGCGTTCTTTCCGCTGGTATCGCCGGTTTCGTTTTTTTCTCAGAAGGGTCCTGCCCCTGGTAACAGAAGTGGCGATGAGGACAGAAGAGGAAGCCAGAAGGTTGGTTTTTCTCGGAGCGAAAGCAGAGGTCATCAGGGTGGTGGGAAGTATTAAATTTGACCAGGCTTATGCTCTAAGTTTAAAAGTCAACAGCAAGGATGTGAGAAAGATGTACCAGATTCCTGAAAAACGCCGGGTGGTAGTTTTTGGTTCTCTTCATCCAGGAGAGGAAAAGGAGATAGTAACTGTAGCAAAAAATTTGCTCTCTCTTTTTCCTGATATACTGGTGGTGATTGTCCCCAGATTTCTGGACCGGACCGGTATTTTCAGTTTTCTTAACGAATCCGGTCTTGCTTACTGTCGCCGGAGCAGTTTCCCGGCAGGGAAAGAAAGGTCACTGTGGGTGGTTGATACTTACGGTGAACTGAATAATTTTTACAGTATCTGTGAGGTGGCTTTTGTGGGTGGGAGCTTGGTACCCTGGGGTGGACAGAATCCCATTGAACCAGCTGCTTTTCGCAAACCGGTTATCTTTGGCAAGTTTAACTGGCATTTTTTTGAGGAATGGCACAGGATAAAATCTGCTGGTGGAGGAATTGAAGTTTGTGATTATGAGCAGTTAACGAAGGAAATAGCACAGCTGCTGAACGACCCGATAAGAGCCCGCCAGCTCGGGGAAAAAGCTTTTGCGGTTGTGGCTGCTAACTGTGGTGCTACAGAACGGAATCTGCAGATGCTGAGTTTTTATCTTTAAGTTTATTTCCATTCTACCTTACCCTGATGGCCTATGGCGTCCTGGATCCTGGCCAGCAGATATGGCAGTCTAATGGTATTCATCTGGGGGTCAACTAGCACATTTATTCCCTGACCAAAACGGGCACTCCGCACCAGGTACTGATAATGCTGGTAACTGCCAGCCAGACCATTTACTGTCAGGTATCCTTTTTTCAGGCTGATAGTGCCAGCGATTTTCTGGTAATGGAAGTCTGCACTGGCAATTGCCCTGATAGTTCCACCTCCTCCGAGAGCAGCCAGGGCTTTTACCGCACCAAAATTCAATGTTTGCTTCACACCCAGTTTAGGCTGTGATTGGAAGTCTAAAATCACCTGGTAGTCGTGACCGGAGAGTTGCCCCTGGAGAGAAAGTTTTACTATCCCGGAGACGAGAATCTGTTCACTCAATTGCGAGGAAAATTTTTTCAAATCAAGTGCTGGAAGGAGACCTTCAAAAGAAATTTCAGGAGTAAAGAAATTTCTACCAAGGTGGAATCTGAAATCTCCAGTTGTTCCACAGAAATTAAATGTAATTCTTCCGTGATAGGTATCTCCGGTGAGCTGAAACTGGCCGGAAATGTCTGTGAGGTTGAGGTTGAAAAGTTTGAGTTTTTCACAGGAAAAAAAACCGCTTTCCGGGAAATCTCCGGAAAAGATAAATTTTTCTGCCTGACCATCCTGAAAGATAAAAAGATGACTGGTAAGTTTAACCCTTCCTTCTACAAGGAGTTTTTTTTTGCACCGTAGACCACGAAATCCTTCATCTCCAGTGAACCCTGGGAACCAGAAAGGTTTAGTTTCTTCTTCCACTCTTCAGGCAGGAGAGGCAGTATTTCTTCTAACTTTAAACCATCAGAGGAAAAATGAAAGGAAAAATTTTCTCCTTCTATGCTGCCAGAAAAGTGGAGACGCCCTCCACCAGGTTTTTCTATCAGTCCTGAAAGTTCACCTTTGTTCACAGTTAAATCATAAGTACCATTAATTTTGCCCTGAAACATCTCCTGGTTATCCCGGGCATGAAGGCTTAACAGGTTAAAACGGAAATCAATTTTTTGAAGTTTATCTTCACCAGATATTACGAGGTTAGCTTTCCCGTCTAACAGTCCTTCTACTGGAAGCTGAGTCTGGAAAAATTCTGCCAGCTTCCTCAGGGATACTTTTTTAAGCGTCGCCTCCAGAGAGATATTTTTCTTCCCCCAGTCTTCTAAGTTGCCGGTTACTTCAGCCAGACCAAGACTTTCCAGATGAATCTTTGTTTCCTTGATAGTAAGCTGGCCTGTTTTCACATTTCCGGTGATAGAACCGGAAACAGTGAGTGGCTGGCTTGTTTTCCCGCTTGTAATCTCTCCTGGCCCAGAAAAGGCGAAAGCCAGTCCTGGCCCGGGCCGGACCGGAAAAAAGGCTGGCCGAACAGTAAAATCTCTGAGTATCAACTGCAGATTCAGAGGGGGATTGACTACTTCTACTTTTTTCAGTCTGAGTTTGAAGTTATGGACATCAGCACTTTCTACAGAAAATCCTTTCTCCGGGGTGAAATGTTGCCGGGTAAGCATTCTCAGATGCTCACCCGCAAGTCTGTTGAAGACCAGGTAAACACTTAAAATCAGGCAAACACTACATCCGGCAACAACCAGCAGTTTCTTGCTCTTAGCCCTATTGGCCTTTCCGCCTGTCAAGTTTCACCCGTGGTTATTTTTCTTCAGAAAGATTTTAAAGAAGGCAAAAGCCTTTCTTCCGGAAAAAGCATGTTCCCCGGGGAAAATTTCTATCCAGAGTCTGTCTGTTGCGCCGGCTGCCTCATACACTCTTGTTATCTTCTCGTGGGCGACTTTAGCTGAATCAAGGGAAAAGCAGGTGTCACTGGCACCTGATTCAATCAGAAGCGGTCTGGGACAGATTGCTGCTATAACATCACCCACATCAGCGTAACGGTAAAGAAACGGTACCAGTTGACTACCACAGAAGTTAGGACGATGGATGGCATAGTGCAGGGTGGAGGTAGCATAGCAGATAATATCTGCACAAGAAATCCGCTCATCAAGAAGTGTCAGGTAGGTAGTCATGGTACCACCCTGGGAAAGCCCCATACAGCCAATTCTTGCCGGGTCAACAAAATCCTTGGTGAGAAGAAAGTCTATCGCTCGCATCCCGTCAAAAATGTTAGCACCTAAAAGTGTTCGGCCTAAAATCAGGTGTTGCAGGAAATGGATGTTACATTTATCCCTTCCTCCGAAAAGGTTATCATTGTAACCAACTCTTTCTCCAAAACTACGCCAGTCAGGACAGATGGTGACATAGCCTTCCTCTGCCATCTGCCGGCCATAATCGTAGTTATGCCGGCGAATGGTATTTTGAATTTCTGGATTATTAAAATGAACACCTGCTACCGGATCCTTTCCGTAGGTACCATGACCGTGGCAGCAGACGATGGCGGGAAGTCTGCCCTTTCTTTCTTTAGGGATGAGCAGGTACACAGGCATCCAGCAATCCTGTTCTGTCTGTATCAACCATTTTTCCCTGGTAAATTTTTCTGTTTCCTCCACGGAAAGAAGTTCTGGAGAAAGCTCAGCCGGTCTGGGAAACTCACCAAGCAGCTGTTTAATCTTCCGTATGAGTTTCTTTTTCCAGATGTCCACATCTTCTGCATTCTTACCTTTAAAGGTGAGAGAAGGTTTCACCCGGTGAGCCCAGGAATCAATAAAATTGTCCGTTACCTGACGGACATCAAAGTAGTTTGGCATTCTTGGCTCCTCCTATTTTTATCATAATGAAAAGTAGCCCGGAAAGTAAACCTCCAGATTACAGAGTTCCTTCTACCCGATTGATAAGCAGGCTAATGCTTCCGGGAAGCTTCTGGATGTAATAGGTATTGGGAGTCTTTAATATTTTGGTATTGAACTGCTGCCGGGTAAGGGCTGTATAATAAACAAGCATGGTGCAACGATATTCCTGATAGCTTCGTAAGTAATCTCCCAGATTACCTCCGTAGCCCATGTTCATCAAGTCTACTATGGCAGCATCTATCCTGGGTTTATCCTTTTCCACAGCCTGGATAGCGGAGGCAGCATCAGCAAACTCCAGGACTTTATGGCCACGGCGCTTGAATTCTATCACCAGCAGTTTCCGGGTAAGGTCATCGTCTTCCACAATGAGAACAGACTTCTGGAAACAGGTCCTTTCTTTTTCGTTTTCTGCCATTTGGTATCCTCCAGATTAGGATAACTCTCTCTTATTAAAAAGTCAAAGGTGCTGGTCTTGTACTTTCCTGACAGCGGAAAATATGCTAAAAAATAAGCGGGGGAAAAATGTCTTTTGCCGAGAATCCTGAAATTCTGGGGAAAAAGGTTCTGGTGGTGGAAGATGATGCTGATACCAGGACTTTACTGGTAGCCCATTTGAAAAGAGCCGGTTATGCTACTATTGAAGCCTCTGATGCAGAAAAGGGGCTTTCTCTCTTTCGGGAATGGATGCCGGATTTAGTCGTTCTGGACCTTATTTTACCAGGGATGAGTGGTTTGGAGTTTCTCCGGAAAGTGAAGAGCGGTCCCTTCAGCCGTAAGATTCCGGTGGTAGTTTTAACCGCAAAAGATGAGGATGCTGACAGGTTAAAGGGTTACCGCTACGGTGCGGATTACTACCTGGCCAAACCATGTGAGATGAAAACTTTTCTCTCGGTTGTAGAAAGTGTCCTGCTGGGCAAGGATTAGTCAGCTATTTACTTCATCTGCAAAGTTTTGCTCAAACCAGCAGCCTTATAGGCAGTCAGAATAATCTTCTGGTTCCAGAGTCCATCCTCGCCGGGTATAGGTTCCCTGCTATTTTCTATAACTGCCCGGGAAAAATTTTCAATCTGCGCCCGGTAGGTATTAAATGGTTTTACCTTGATTTCCCTGCAGGAAGAAACTGTTCTTTGCTGCCGGGCATCATAACCGCGGGCATTTTTCTCCAGGTAAGCTCTAGCCTGGCCTCCTGGTGTCTGGCCTATGGTACCTTTTGCCAGAATACTCCCTCTGCTGCCGTAAACTTCAAGAATATTCTGGGAAGAATTATCTGGAATGTTAAAACAGGTATCTACAATGCCAATAGCACCGCTGCTAAAACGAACAGTCATTACTGCGGTATCTTCTACCGGATATTTGTGTACAAGACGACCAAGGAAGCAGGATATTTCTTTCACCCGTGTTCCTAAAATATATTCCAGAAGGTCAATACAGTGGCAGCCCATATCAATCAAGGAACCACCGCCACCATACTCAGGTTTTTGTCTCCAGGCATTTTTGATAGGGGGATACCAGCAGGAAAGCTGTGCTCTGGCAAGTACAGGCTGGCCCAGTTGGCCAGCACTTACCATTTCTCTTATTTTCTGGTTGAGGGTATGAAAGCGCATCATGAAGTCAACTCCTACTTTCAGTTTTTTCTTCTGCGCTAAGGAGATAATCTTTCTGCATTCTTCCAGCTTTAAAGCCATAGGTTTTTCCAGCAGGATATGCTTACCTGCCTCTAAACACATCAAAGCCTGCTGGTAATGAAGATAGGCAGGAGTGGCGATGTAAACTGCTTCTACAGATTTATCAGCCAGCAGGGTTTTTTCGTCGGTGTACCAGGGCACCTGAAATTCCTTTCCCAGTTTTTCCGCTACAGGCTTGATTACGTCCATTAATGCCACCAGCCTGGCGTTTCTCGCTGGTAAAATTCCTTCGGGAATGGTACGGCGATAAGCAATACCACCGGCCCCAATCACTCCCCACTGTAATTTTCTGTTCATCTGCGCCTCCTTGTACTGTTTAATGATAACACACTCCTATAAGGGAAAGGTAGTTTCCTAACCCTGAAAAATCTGACAGACAGGGCAGAAATATGTTGAACGGGAGCCAAATTTTTTTCTCTGGATAAACGTGCCACAGCGAAAGCAGGGGTTTGCCTGTCTTCCATAAACTTTTAAACAATTCTGGAAATTTCCCCTGTCACCATCAAGTTTGCGGTAGTCAGAAATGGATGTTCCTCCAGAGGCAATGGCGCAAGAAAGTGTTTCTTTCATCTTTCTGAAGAGGAGTCTTAATTTTTCCCGGGAAAGATTTTTAACCGGTGTAAAGGGATGAATCTTGCTGGCATGAAGAATCTCATCAGAGTAGATGTTGCCCAGACCAGCAACAACTTTTTGATTGAGGAGCGCACTTTTGATATTTCCCCTGCAGTTGTGTAACCTTTTCTGGAAGTCTGGAAAAGTAAGATGCGGGTAGACATCTGGTCCCAGCCTGGTCAGAAAAGGACAGCGGAAAATACTGGCAGTAAAGTGAAGTTGAACTTCAGCGAATTTACGGATGTCAGAAAGAGCCAGTTGCTTCCCATTATCAAGAAAAAATAGAAGGTGAAGATGGCTATTGGCTGTCTCCAGCATTTCAGGAACAGGAATTTCTGTTTGCCAGCGGTTTTTCCGGTAACTCCATCTTCCCAGCAAAAAATGACCCGTCATTCTCAGGTGCACCAGCAATGTTAATCCCCTCGAAAGACTTATGAGGATCCATTTACCTTTGCGCTGAATATTTTTTATCTGACAGCCCTTTATCAGGGAAGAGAAATTTTTCTGTTTTTCCCCTGGAAGACAAACTTTTATTTTGGGGCCAAGATCTGTCCAGACACCGGTAATGGTCCGACCGCTGACAAGTTTGCGTAAATTTCTTACTATTGTTTCCACTTCCGGTAATTCTGGCATTTTTCTTTTCCTCAATCCTGGGGTGGAAGGGGAAAATTTTTTAACTTCCCGACAGCCCACTTCATTGTTTCTTCCGCCCTTAGATAAATTTGGCTATTTTCGGTGTTTAACTTTTAAAATCCTGGTTTTCTTCCTTCCTTATGGCGTTAATCATTTCACCTTTTCGCCGGAAAAAGATGCAGGTAGAAACATATTTTTCTGTCTGCAAAGCAGAATCATAGCCAGGGGTGTAGAATGCAGGATGTGTGTCGTATCCTGGACATATGTTCTCATCGCCACATGTTCTGTTAATCCACCAAAGGCTAATTGCAGGTGCGGGTTGATAAACTGATGGTAGGTCATATGATTCAGGTAGTTTAAGAGGGCAGAATGGCCTGGTAAAACAGGATTGCTCTGCCCTGTCTTTAGCAGGGCGTAACCGTAATCATAGCGCAGGTGTAAGGCATATTCTCCCTGACAGCTACCCGGTGTGAAACCATGCAGAAATCCGAACTTGTTGACGGAAATCCCGCCCCAGCCGGTAGCGTTGCAGGAATGCAGATACGGAAAAAAATCATATTCCTGCCGGAAACTCAGCAGGTGCCAGAAAATTCTTTCCTGCCAGTATTTAATCTTTTCTTTCAGCTTTCCTCTGGCATAGTCAAGATATTCTGCCAGACAAACAAGTAGCAGGCAGGCACCACTGCTATCATATCCAGCATGGTCATATTCCAGGCAGCCAAATTCATAACGTTCCAGTAAGGGGAAAAGATGTTCCTGCATAATTCTTTCTGCGGTCTGGAGATGCTTTACTCTTCCGGAAAGTCTGGCCAGCAGGAGAAAGCTCTGAGCTGTGAGGGCAATTCCAGGAGCTAATGGCCGGTCATAAAAAACTCCTTCCCGGGAATAACCTATCTGGCCATCAGGACTCAGGGCATTAGGAAACCACCCAAACTTTTTTTCCATTTTTCTTAGAAATTCGCAATTTCTTTCCAGTGCTTCTTTCACCGGGTAGGCAGGAAGGAAACCATCAAGAACGCATCTGGCCAGGAAATGGTTAACTATTCCCTGGTCAGGAAGGAAGATTTGCTTGCCGCCATAGTGGTCCTGAAAGCGCTTCCGGTCCAGATTATATGCACCATACCAGGCTCCAGACAATGGTCCTTCAGGGACGAGAAAACCAAATTTCAAAATCGCACGGGTGATTTTTCTGGCTCTGGCAAGGGACCATGGCTGGCCAAGATGAAAAAGAGCATAAGCCACCATGGAATTGGTTGCGTTGCCCCAGGCAATTTCCAGTTGTCGGGAATGTTCCTGGAAGTGTCCCAGTCCCGCAATTTTTTTAGAGAGAAAATCAGCAAGTTCTTTATACCGGAGAGCCTTACCCTTCCAGGCATAGCCATAAGGTCCACCTCTTTTGGCTCTGGTAAGATGGCCATAAAAACCTACATGGTAAAGACCCATATCCGGTCTCAGGTTTACCCACAGACGATTCTGGCGAGCAAAACGATTAAAGTGGGAAAGATAAAGAGAGTAAGGGTAACGGGGTGGCAGAAACCTGTTTTCCGGTAACTTTTCCTTTTCTTTCAAGATGGGATTCCAGATGTCATGTTCTGTTAAACTTACCAGAAGATGACCGGTGACACTTTCATCTTTCTGCAGCTGGAACAAGCCATTTTTATAAGCCGGTGGAAAAGAGACACAGAGATACTGGTAAGCAGTCCGGGTAGTACCATAGGGCCAGGGTTTCTGATCTATCGCCAGGGCTGTTTGATAAATACCTTTATTTTCTTCGTAAGAAAAGCGAAAGGCCACTGTCAGTCCAGGCTGCAGAGTGAAACCAGAATAAACCCCGGGAAGAAGTCGCAGGCGCAGTATCTGACCTGGTGGCTCTAATCCCCAGGCATAAAAACCTATACTCAGGGTTCTGGCAGGAAAAAAAACGTATTCCATCCTTAAAAAGTGCTGACTGGAAAAATCGTATCTTATCCTGAAAAAACCGAGGTTACTAACTTTTTCTTCTCTGGTTAAGCTTGCCTGACTGATGTGAGCTTTAGTCCTGAGGAGTATCTCTGTAGCAGGGCCACCAATACGTTGCCAGTACTTAAAATGATATACCAGCCTACCGAGAGAAAATGTTTTTCCTTTATAGAGAAGGGAAATTTTTTCTCTCTCCCCGGGTTCACACTCCACTTTAAAGAAGGTATTCTGAAGAGAATTTTTTCTACCCATTGTCCCACCCCAGGCTGCTGGCAACTTTCCTTGCCTGTTTTTCGCTGGAGCAGCTAAGACTGATGAGAAGACCCTCAGGCTTAAGATTTTTTAGAACTAACGGAATTTCTTCGGGCCTGGGATAAACCACTATGGCTTTTTTCTTTTTCTGAATTTTCCGGTAGAGGGGCAACCAGATGGCAATACTTTCGTTACGGTATCTGGCTCCCGGGACCCACTGGATAGCATTAAGTTTCGGAATGTCCAGTAAAATATCAAGGTGTGGTAAAGCCTCCACCCCATCAAGGTGGTAGATAGAATAATCCAGGTAGTTGATTTCTTCCATCAGCTCCGGTAAGAAAAATTCCCGGTACATCCCGGGGGAAACCAGGCAGGAAAAATCATTTTGCACAGGATACATCTTACCAGGGGCATAGATTCCAATCCAGGTACAGGTGCCTTTCTGCATGTTCTGGATGACAGCATAATAATCATCATAAATTTTTTTCCAGACAGAAAAAAGTTTTTCCATCGCTTTTTTTACACCTTCTGGATTTTCCAGCAGGTCAAGACAGGCAATCTGCGGACCTCCCCGCAGGACCGAAAGAGCATCAAACCCGCCGTGCAGGTCAGTAATACCTACCAGGTAACGACCACAAGCTCTTTCCTTAGCTTTTCTGGTCAGACACATTACCTTTTGATAATAAGGATTTTCCTGCCTGATAACCAGTTCTTCCACGTCTTCGTAAGTAAATAATTTTTTTCTTTGCCAGCTGGACCAGGAAGTACCAGGGGAAGCTGCAGAAAAATTCAGGTTAACTCCCAAAAATCCAGAAAAAACGTCAGGACCCAAATTGGGATAAAAACAGGGAGCAGCCAGCCCACCGAAAAACGTGTTTCTGGCCCAATCTTCAAAAATGTCCAGAATTTCTTCTGTCTCCCGGGAAAAAACAGTCCCGGGCTCACCCCAGGGGAAAGCAGACCTGCTTTCAGGTTGCTTTGGGGCGGTGACAGAAAGCGCAATTCTATCCAGGACTTTACAGTTCCAGAAAGCCTGGTAATAAGGTTGTAGGTGTTGAAAATCAGGTTTAAACTCCATCGCCTTTATTTTTCTCCAGTTTTTCTAAGTCAGAGATGGTATCCACACAGGGAGAATCTTTTTTGATAAGAACAACTCTCATCCGAAAGTTATTTTCCAGAAGTCGTAACTGTTCCAGTTTTTCCGTTTTCTCCAGAGGAGTAGAAACCAGACGGGCAAAGGTGTAAAGCATCCGGCGCCGGAAAAGATAAACACCGATATGTTTGTAGAAGACAACCCTGCGGGTCCGGGCAAGATTTTCTTCCTGGAAGAAGATACGGGGAAAAGGAATCAGGGAGCGAGAAAAATATAAGGCATCACCTGACACCGTACAGACTACCTTGACCACATTAGCATCATAGAGTTCTTCTTTTTTCCTGATTCTGGTAGCCGCTGTAGCGCACTGAATGGAGGAATCTCTTCTCATCGCAGAAAGCGGTTTTTCCACAGCCTCTGCCGGAAGAAAAGGTTCATCAGCCTGAATATTGACAATTATTTCTCCAGGAAGGTTTTTGGCTGCCTCTGCCACACGGTCACTGCCTGTGCGGCAGTCCGCAGAAGTCATTACTATTTTTGCGCCAAATTGAGAAGCCACAGAAGCGATTCTCTCACTGTCTGTAGCTATGTAGACTGCAGATAAGGATTTTATCCGGCAGGCATGTTCATAGGTGTGCTGCAAAAGAGTTTTTCCCCGGACAGTATAAAGAACTTTTCCTGGCATTCTTTCCGAGCCAAGTCTGGCCGGGATTATTCCTATAACTTTTTCAGCCATAGCACTCTTTGATAAATTATCTGAGTTTTTCTATCGTTAGATGCTGAGCCTGGTTCTGGTGGAAAGCCAGCAACTCCTTAGCGGTGACAGTAGCTGTTCCAAAACGGCCCACCGCTATTCCCGCTGCTAAATTAGCGATAATTGCCGCTTCCAGGATGTTAGCACCAGAGACTAAAGCCAGGGTCAGAGTGGCAACTACCGTATCTCCGGCACCGGTAACATCATAAACGTCAAGTGCTGCTGCAGGGATGTGCCAGATATGTCTTTCTCCGGTGAAAAGAAGCATACCATCACGACCAAGGGTAATTAAAAGATGCTGGCAACGAAGTTTTTTGACAATACGTTCTCCCAGGTTAATAAGTCCAGGCATATTTTCTGGTTCCTGGGTGTGCAATCCAGCACTGGCTTCAGCTTTATTGGGAGTTAAGCAGGTTACCTGACGATAGTAAGAAAAGTGCTCTATTTTTGGGTCCACAGTCAGTATTTTTTTCTCCCGGTGGCAATATTTTTTCAGCAGTTCAATCAATCCCGGAGTAACAAATCCTTTTCCGTAATCAGAGATAATGACAGCCTGATTGTTTCTTAAAAATTCCAGCAGAAATTTCTGTCTTTCCCTGGAAAGGTGAACCGGCTGTTTCTGTTCCCTGTCAATCCTGACCAGTTGCTGGGTTCTGGCCACCACCCTGGTCTTGGTAATAGTTGGCTGCCTGCCAGAGAAACAGCCGTTGATCAGACCATAAGCAGAGATGAGGTTTTTCAGACAGCGGCCGTTTTCGTCATTACCAATAACTCCTGTTATCAGTGCCTGTCCTCCCAGGGAACGGATGTTGGCAGCTACATTTCCTGCGCCGCCCAACCTGGACTGTTCCTCTGTTACTTCCACCACCGGAACTGGAGCTTCCGGTGAGATTCTCTTAACTTCTCCCCTGACATACAGGTCCAGCATAATATCACCAATTACAGCTATCTGGTTTCCGGGGAAACAGGAAATTATCCGCTGTAACCGGCGTGCTGGTAGAAGATGAGAAATTACCTTTTTCATGGTTAAATCCAGAAGATGGAGTTACCTTTCTTTCCAGTGAAAAGGTCTATCACAAACCAGACACCAGCGCAGGTGTAAAGGCCAAGGGGTAATCCGAGGAAGAAATACTTTAATTTGTCATAAACCTGGGCTCCACCATAACGGAGGACAAGTTTTTTTATCAGCCAGACGATAAAAATGGAAAACCATAACTGGTCCAGAAGCCAGACCGGACCAATCACAAATCCAATAGGATGAAGTGGCCACCAGAGGAATTTCTGTCTGAGAAACATCAAAGCTGCCATTAACACTGCGCCAATGCTCCGGCACAACCACCCAATCATATTAGGGCTGGAAGGATTGCGTAAGTGGTCAGTAATGTATTTGTAAGGAGCCTGGGGTCCACCAATAAAGTACCAGGAGTTCAGGTTGATGCCACCGTATTTGTACGCCAGGCGAAGTTGCAACCATAAAGTGGCGACAATATTTATAATAATGGCGCCCATGATTGCCCAGAAAATAAGTCTGCGGTTGTTTCTGGCTGGTTCTGTAATTTTTAAACCCATAGCGGAAGCAGCAATGGGAAAAGTGCGCAAATCTGAAGAATAGACATAGGTTAATCCTAATGCTACCAGTGTGGCCGGCAGAAGGTTTTTAGAACCCCAGGCAGAAATAACCTGCGTGGAGGCAATGGTGGTGGCAACCATTGTAGGGATACCACCTTCACAAACAACCCGGGTAAGGACAAACCAGATAACAAAGGCGGTAAGCAAGAAACAAACAGCTACCAACCAGGACATCCCTGAATAAACCAGCCAGCCAGCCATAAAAAGAAAACCCAGAATCATTCCCCAGAAAGCCTGACGATAGGAAAGTATTTCTTTGCTGTCATCCACAGGCTGGCCAATTGCTCCCTGCCAGACACTGCGCAGATGACTTCTGGATAGCCAGAGAGCATAAAAAACCATAACCACCATGGCACCCATTCCCAGATGCGCAGAAATGGGGTCTCCAGCACAGCCATAGATACCAACATTTTCTGTACTGGTGATGCCGGTAACATTGAAAATGCCCCGGACGACCTTAAAAAGAAGATTGAAGAACCAGAGAGAAAAAGAGATTTCCAGGTTGACAAAGTAGATAAAACCCATTACCGGAAAACTGATACGAAAAACGAGATTGGAAGTGCGGCGGAAGATGGGAATAGACTGTTCCAGTTTTATCAGGGGGATAATTTCCGCATAGTTGTGCAAAGCAGTAAGTGTACCAATCAGGAAGGCAAGGCCAAATCCTAACCACATCAATGGATTTTTGAAGAAAGCTGGTACAAAACGTTTCCTGGAGGAAGGTGTTTCCCTGACCATTTCTACAGGAAGAATAGTGAGCGGATAGACCAGTTTTTCTCTTTCCATCCATTGTTTACGCAAAATGACCATCACGCAGACCATGACAAAGTAAAGAACAAAGATAAAAGGAAGCCACAGACTCAGTGGCTGCAGCCAGGCTTTCCAGGGGATAGCCTGGCCTTTCGGTAACCCTTCAAAGAAATATTTAATCGCTGTCTGGTCCTGAGGCACTAATGTTTTTTTAAGATGGGGAAAAATGAATTCATCCCAGCGATTTTCTGCAGAACCAAAGTAATAAGGAGCAGCAATCATGGGCAAGATTTGACTACCGAATCCCATTTCTGTGACAGAGGAAGCCGCCAGCATCATAGTATAAATGAGAAGAAGTTCTCCTGCCTGGAAGGCTTTTTCCGGCTGGATTCTTTTCCAGATTGTGTTGATAAGGAAGACCAGAACAAAAAATACAAAGGTGGCACCAGCAGGCATATGGTCAATTGCCATAAAAGAACTGTGCACAACATCAGCGGAATAGTGGGCAATGAATGCTACCAGAACCGAAAGAATAAACCCTGTGATTAAGGAACGTCTGGTGACAAATCTATCCATAGTTGACCTCCAGTTATCTGAGAGCCTGCTCTAAGGCACCAGCTGCTTGCAAAACCAGTTTTTCCTGAAAAGCCGGTCCAATAATCTGGAAACCTATCGGTAGGCCTTCCGGAGATTTTCCTGCTGGCATACTTATCGCCGGAAGTCCAGCCAGATTGACGTTTACAGTAAAGATATCAGACAGGTACATTTTCAATGGGTCACTGCTTTTCTCACCTATCCTGAAGGGTAACTCCGGGGTTGTGGGTGTCAACAAAAGATGAACCTTCTCAAACACCTCGGAAAAGTCTTTTCGTATCAAGGTGCGGACACGCTGGCCCTTAAGATAATATGCCTGGTAGTAGCCGGCAGAAAGGACATAGGTACCCAGAATTATTCTTCTTTTTACCTCCTGGCCAAAACCTTCCCCTCTGCTGTACATATACAGTTCGCCCAGATTTTTATAATGGCTGGTGCGATAGCCGTACTTTATGCCGTCAAAACGTGCCAGATTTGCACTGGCTTCAGCTGTGGCTATAATGTAATAGGTGGCAATACCAGCCCGGGTGTGAGGTAGAGAGACTTCCTCCAAACAGCCACCCAGTTCTTCAATTTTTTTCCCCACACGGTTGATACTTTCCTTTATACAGGGATTTACCTCTCCAGTCAAGTATTCCCGGGGTAGACCAAAGTGTAACCCGGATAAATCCCGGACAGTGCCATCAAAATAATCAAAAACTGGTTCCTGTACAGATGTAGAATCATACCGGTCAGCTCCAGCGATGACAGAAAGTAAAAGTGAAGCATCACGAACGTCCCGGGTTAAAGGTCCTATCTGGTCCAGGGAAGAAGCGAAGGCTACCAGTCCAAACCTGGAGACACGTCCATAGGTCGGTTTCAGACCTACCACACCGCAAAAAGCAGCTGGCTGCCTGATAGAACCACCTGTATCAGAGCCTAAAGCAGCAGCACATAGATTTGCAGCTACTGCAGCTGCTGACCCACCACTGGAACCACCCGGGACTCTTTCCTGGTCATAAGGGTTTCTGGTCGGTCCAAAAGCAGAATTCTCTGTAGAAGAGCCGAAAGCAAACTCATCCATGTTTGTTTTTCCCAGGATAATAGCCCCGGAATCTCGCAAACGTTTAATCACAGTGGCTTCATAGGGAGGTATAAAGTTTTCCAGTATCCGGGAAGCACAGGTAGCAGGCTGGTTCTGGACACAGATATTATCTTTGATAGCAATGGGAATACCTTCCAGTACCAATCTATGTTTTTCTGGCGAGATTGATTTTTCATCAATTGCTCTGGCTTCCTCTAAAGCCCTTTCATTAACATGGAGATAACTGTGCAGGATTGAATCCTTCTGGCTGATACGGTCAAGATAATAAGAGACAAGTTCCTGGCAGGAAATTTCTTTTTTGTGCAGTAATTCCCTGAGTCGCCAGACAGGTAACTCCAGCAAGTCCATAAACTCCTTTTGTCTGTATCCTGACAGCAACTAAAAGCCTGGTTATAAGTAGTTGCGGGGATCAGTAATAACACCCGTTATGGCTGATGCGGCTACTGTAGCCGGAGAAGCCAGGTAGATAGAAGCGTTCTGATTACCCATCCTTCCTTTAAAATTTCTGTTGGCAGTGGAAATCACTGTTTCCCCATCAGAAGGAATTCCCTGGTGGGTGCCAACGCATGGTCCGCAGCCTGGATTGGTAACACAGGCACCGGCAGAAATGAGTACTTCCAGATAACCTCTACGCAGACATTCTAAGAGAATCGCTCTGGAACCAGGAGTACAGATGAGTCGTACCTTTGGGGAAACCTTCTGTTTTTTTAAGATTTTAGCAGCAATAGCAAAGTCTTCCAGCCGGCCATTGGTACAGGTCCCGATAAAAGCTTGCTGGATTGGAGTCCCAGCCACCTCGTCAATATCACAGACATTGTCCACAGCATGAGGTCGGGCTATCTGCGGGACAAGGGTACTGGCGTCAATGTCTATTGTTTTCTCGTAGGTAGCATCAAAATCAGCCGTTACAGGGATGGCTTCAGTGACATGATGCTGCTTCAACCATTCCAGTGTAGTATCGTCAGCTTCCATGATCCCGCATTTGGCACCTACTTCTGTGGTGAGGTTACAGATGGTGAAACGGCTATCCATAGAAAGTTCTTTAATAGCCTGACCCCTGATTTCCAGAGCGCGGTAAATGGCACCCTCGGCTGTTAACTGCTTGACAAGAGCCAGGGCTAAATCCTTGGCGAAAACACCATCTGGCAAGGAATTGTGACAGACAACATTAATAGTAGGCGGTACTTTAAACCACAGGCAGCCAGTCATAAGAGCTATAGCCAGATCAGTGGAACCCACCCCGCAAGCCATGGCGTTAACTGCTCCGTAGGTTGGCGTGTGGCTATCAGCACCAAGGACAAGGTGGCCGCAAGAAACAAAACCTTTTTCCGGAACCAAAACATGGCAGATACCCTCTCCAATGTCAAAAAGGTGTAGCCCCCAGCAAGCAGCAAAATTACGGATAAGAGAATGGAGAGCAGAAACACCCTGATTGGGACTAGGGCTGTTATGGTCAATAACAAAAGCCACCCTGGAAGGATTAGCTACTTTATCAGCACGTAGATTTTCAAAAGCCTTGATGACCAAAGGAGCAGTTCCGTCCTGGGCCATCAGGAAGTCCACCTGGGCGAGAACAATTTTTGCTGGTTCTGCTTTTATCCCGGCATGGGCGGAGAGTATCTTTTCGGCTATTGTTTGTCCCATGGAAGTAAGTTCTTTCTGAAAATATTTTTATGGTGTGACTGTCAACAAAAGTTTCACTTCTTCTGGATGTTTGGCAATAAAAAGAAGTTCATCGTCTACCAGCGGTTTTTGTTTATGCACATTAGCATAACGTGCCAGTTCCAGTATTTCTCTTGCTTCTTCATCATCATGGAAGCGCACCTGCAACTTTCCGTATACATTGCGCAGACCCTTTATACCACTGTACTCTCCCAGAAGAATCTTTCGGCCTGTTTCTACTATTTCCACTTCTCCCCGGCCCAGTTCCTCAAAGTCATAAAGTTCATAATTACGTCTATCTTTCAAAGCGCCATCTACGTGAATACCTGAAGCGTGGGCAAATGCATTCTGTCCGACTCCCACCTGGTTAATGGGGATAGGAACCTTGAAGGCATAAGAAGCGTAGTGTGCCAGTTTCCAGGCCATTTGTAGGTTAATGCGCTCGTCCAGCTGGTAGGTACCAGCCATTCCGGCTCCATATTTTACAGCTAAAATCACAGAAACCAAATCAGCGTTGCCAGCTCTTTCTCCCATTCCGTTAATAGTAGTATTGATATAGGCGTCTACTCCGGCGTCAAGGGCTGCTTTTGCTCCAGCCAGAGAAACAGCCACTGCCATACCCAGGTCGTTGTGACAGTGTAACTCAATCGGAATCTGGACTTCTTTAGCCAGTCTGTAGACGCGCTCATAGATAGTAAAGGGGGTGTCATAACCCAGCGTATCACAGTAGCGGATTCTATCAGCCTGATGTTCCTTTGCCGCGCCAGCAAAGTCTATCAGTTGTTCCAGATCCGTCCGGGAAGCATCTTCGGCGTTGACCCCGATTGTTTTCGCCCCCTTTTCCCGGCAGAGGTCAACTGCTTCTGTCATTTCCCTGATTACCTGGCGGAAATCCATTTTACCCTGAAATTTTCCTGTAATCATCTGTCTGGATGTGGAAATGGAAAGATTAACATGCTCCAGCCCCGGAACATTTTTAAATGATTGTTCCACATCCTGAGGTATTGCCCTCAGCCAGCCGCTCAACCGGATAGGGTAAAGAACCTTCTTTTTCGCCAGTTGTAAATTGGCATTGAGGTAATTGATTTCATGTCGGGTTACAGGGAAGCCAAATTCACTCTGGAAGATACCCATTTTATTAAGATAATAATTAATCATTGTCTTTTCTAACTTGGCCAGTCCCAGATGTGCTGTCTGCACGCCGTCACGATTGGTGACATCAATAATATAAATTTTTTTCATTTTCTACCCCATGTTTTTAATGGCTCGGGATTTTGTGCCTGGTGCGGATACTGGTTTCCGCGATATACCTTTAATTTTTTTATCATCCGCCTGCCGAGAGCGTTTTTCGGAAGCATTCCTTTGACTGCCAGTTCAATTACTTTCTCTGGCTTTTTCTGCAGCATCGTAAAAAGAGAAACTTCTTTTAATCCTCCTAAATAACCACTGTGGCGGTAATACTTTTTGTCTGCCAGTTTTTGTCCTGTCACCCTTATCTTCTCGGCGTTAATCACCACTACAAAATCACCTGTATCCTGGTGGGGGGACCAGGTAGCTTTATTCTTTCCCATAAGCAGACAGGCTATTCTACTGGCCAGTCTTCCTAAGATACAATTTTCCGCATCAACAAGATACCATTTTCTTTTAATCTCTTTGTCTTTTATCCTCGGTGTTTTAACTGCCATCATCCCTCCTGGTATTACCAAGCAGAAAGCTTCAATCCTTGAAGCAACCTGCTGCCATAGATTATACTGGCATAATTATGCAGTGTCAAAGGCTTATTTTTTATAACCGGCACAGAAACAAAAAAGGAGAAGAATGAAGATGGATATTTCAGTGCGAGATTATCTCCTGCTACTGGGGAAGTGGTTTTCTTCTGCGGAAAAATATCTTTATTCTCCGCCGGGCCGCCCTGACCTTCTCTGTTATGGAACAGGTTATGATGGCTGGGGAGTTCAGACCAACCAGAAAGCCATGGTTGCCTATGCTGTGGTGGCAGCTGACCCTGATGGAGAAGAGGAAGCAGGAGGTTTTTCACGGGAAGAGTTGCGGGAAAAGGCATTAAGGATGTTACGTTTTTCTTTATCCAGTCATCTGGAAGGTGATTACCACTGTCTGGATGGTAGAAAGTGGGGGCATACCTGGATCAGTGTTCTTGGTCTGGAAAGGATGATGCCTGGACTGGAAATTCTGAAGGATTACCTCACTGAATCAGACAGACTTCTACTGCGCAAGGTGCTGCTGTCTGAAGCTGACTGGCTTTTGCACCATTACGAAATCAAAGCCGGTCTGGTGGAAAACAATAGACCGGAAAGCAACCTCTGGAATGGCTGCTTTCTTCACCGGGTAGCCCGTCTTTATCCGGACCATCCCGCAGCCAGTCAGTATCGGGAGAAGGGGACCTGTTTTTTAATTAATGGTATATCTTTACCGCAGGATGCCAGTTCCGAAGAAGAAGTTGAAGGTAGAAAAGTGAAAGACTGGTTTGTGGGGGCTAATTTCTTTGAAAGTTATGCCTGTAACCACCATGGTTATTTGAATGTAGGTTATATGGTTATCTGTCTTTCCCAGGTAGCCTTACTGCATTTTTCCTGCCGTTTAGCAGGGTGGGATGCTCCAGTGGCTCTCTACAGGCATGTTCCTGAGTTATGGTGCCTGGTAAAGACTTTTACCTTTCCTGATGGTCGTCTTCTCCGGATAGGCGGGGATACCAGAATTCGTTATTGCTACTGTCAGGATTACTGTATTCCGACCTGGCTTCTCGCACAGGATTACCTAAATGATAGCCAGGCTGGCCTTCTGGAAGCAAACTGGTTGAAGATTGTTAAAGATGAAGTGCAGGCAAACGGGGATGGCTCCTTTCTGAAAAAAAGATGCCGGGGCCTGGAAGCAGTTTCTCCTCTGTATTACACCAGACTGGAAGCAGATAGAGCGGTCAGTCTTTCTATGGCTGCTTACTGGCGTCGTCACCTGAGGATAGAAGGGAAAAGAAAAATAGAGAGTCTCCGGGAATGGTTTGATAGCTACCACGGCGCCTGTTTCCAGAAAGGAGAAAAGAGAGTAGTCTCTTTTTGCTGGCAGGCTGCCCAGCCTCCGCAGATTCTCTGTCTTCCTGTAGATGGGAGTAATCTGGCGGAGTGGCGGGAAAATCTTGCCGGAAGAGTTTTCAGTCTGGCTCGTTACCACAGCCAGCAGGTCCAGCAACACCAGGAACACCTTTTCCCCGGAGGTTTTCTTGTCACCGGACATACCACAACTCTGGCTTCCTCTTTTCCTGGGGAAGGCCAGCAGGATAGGCCAGTAAGCAGTGGCTATCTGGTAGTAGCTGCTTTACCGGATGACTGCAGTCTTCTGGTGATGCAAAGGCAGGTTTCCTGTAGCCGGGAATACTTCAGTCTCGTCCAGGGTTTACTGCTTAATGTTCCGAATGACATTTTCAACCGGGGAAGACGGCTGTATTATGCGGAAAGCGGAAAGTATGAAGTTTATAGTGGGACAGGAGAAAGAAAAATAGTGAATTTTAACTCCTCCTGGTTAAACATAGATGACAGACTGTCTCTCTTTTTGATTTATGGAGGGCAATCTCTTTATCTATATCAATCTGGTCAGCGTCAGGCGGGTTTACTTCTGGGACAGTACGAAGCGCAAGTCATAGAGACCGGACTGGCTGTGGATGAGATTTGTTATCCCTGCTGGTTAGAAACAACTTCTGTGGATGAAGGAACCTTACTTTATGACCTGGGGGTACTAATTCAGGTAGGTATTTCTCACCAGCAGACTGCCAGGATGGCTAAAAAAGGTATCTCTGCGGGAAGGAATTTACCGGAAGGGATAAGAAAAATAAAGGTGTTAGGAGCTGACGGTTTCTGGTACTTACTTGTTGCTAATTTCGAAAAAAAGGATTTTTATCTACCCCTGGAGATTTTTCATCAGGGCAAGATTCTCAGTTTAACTGAGAACAAGATAGTTTCTGCAGTTGAACTTAAACAGGGACAGGCCTTTCTTTTTCGTCTGGAAAGCTAAAAATGCAACAACAATATGAAAGTCTGGTGGAACGTGATTTTCCCCATAACCTGGTTGCTATTTTACTTTTTGAACTGATCTGGGCAGTCGGTTTTGGATTTGCCATCTATAGTGTCACCGTTCCAGCCTATTTAGCACTGGTACAGGCCCCAAAACTTCTTATCGGCCTGGTCCAGTCTTCTTTTGCTCTTACTATTTTTCTTCAGGTGGTCAGTTCTCATTATTTTGGTGGGACCAACAGAAAAAAGTATGTGGTGTGGTTTCATGCTGCTGGTGGGCTCACCTATGTTCTGGCAGGAGGTATCTGTCTGTTTTGGTCTCCTCCTTTACCCCGCTGGCTGCTGGTCGGTTTTTTCTCTGGCTGTATGTTTGTTTTTTCCGCTTTAATCTCTCTGGGAACACCGCTTTATGTGGAAGTGTGTGCGGATAACGCACCGAAAAAAAGAAGGGGTTTTCTTTTCAGTGCCATTTATATGATTCTTGGCGGGACAGGATTAGTTTTTTCTTTTCTTTCCACCTATCTTTTTTCTCATCTGGATTTAGTGACTGGCTACCATCTGCGCTTTCTGATAGCGGGAATTCTTTTTAGTCTCTCCACCCTGACGGTTTTATTCCTCAGGGACCATTTTAATCCTGTCCACAGGCAACATATAACCAGAGAATCCTTTTTTCAGGAGGTGGGGTATATCCTTTTGCGGATTTTAAAGGATCAACATTATGCTATTTTTATTTTCTTCTACACTGTTCTGGTGGTAGCGGGAAACCTGGGTATGTCTTATCTTATTCCCTATGCCAGGGAGAAATTGCTGGTTTCAGAAAGGATACTTGACCTCTTCCCTAAAATGTGGCTTCTTTCCGGTCTCCTTTTCTGTGTGCCTGCAGGCAGGATAGGTGATAGGTTTGGCTACAGAATGGTGGGTATTATTCTCTCCGCGGGTGTTTTAGCCGGGTACCTCGTTTGTTTGCTCTGGCATAAACCTTTTTTTATCCTGACAGTCTACCTTCCTTTCTCTCTCTGTCAGCAATTAGCCATTATGCTTCTTAACAATATGGGAATGGAGTTATGTCCGCAGATACCACCTTCTAAACTTTTTTCTATCAGTTCCCTGGTGCCGTTGCCTTTTAATCTTGCCCTGGTTTCTTTAGCTGGACGTCTGATTGATGTTACTGATAACTACCGGACAACGTTTACCATCGGTGCAGTTCTGGCTTTAGTAGCAACGTCGGGTTTTGTTACCCTGGTAAGGGAGCCAAGGCATTTTGTTCCAGAAGTTTAGCTGATAACAGGTATCTTAATAAGTCTCTAATGAATTACAAAATTTTCAGGTGGTTTGGTCGTGGTGATGTTTAATGACCCTGCCTTCCACCATAAAAATTACTTCCTCACAGATATTGGTAGATAAGTCGGCAATGCGCTCTAAATTGTTAGAGATTCTTAGAATATGAATAGCGCGTTCTACAGTAGAGGGATTTGTGGTCATAAGCTCAATCAATTCTCTAAGAATGCGCTCATTATATGCATCTACGTTGCTATCCAGTCCACAGACAGTTTTTGCCAGAGCAGTATCCTCGTGAATAAAAGAGTTGACTGCCTGCGTGACCATATTCATTACCAGTTTGCCCAGTTGAGGCATATCAATAAATGGTTTAATGGGGGGCTGCTCAATAATAGACAGGGCACTTTCTGAGATATTGACAGCGTGGTCCGCCATGCGTTCTAAGTCATTAGTCATTTTTACAGCCATCAGAACAGTCCGCAGGTGCCTGGTCATAGGTTGATACTGAGCGATGATGGCAGTACACATTTCTTCCAGTTCGATTTCTAAACTATTGGCTGTTTTTTCGTCTTCACTGATAACCTTTTTCAAGCTTTCTCTATCAGCCCGGGTAAGGCCCTCAATGCTTTTACTGATCATGCCTTCCACCAGGGTAGCATTTTCTACTAATTTACGTTTCAATTCTAAAACTTTTTCTTCAATCATGTTTCCCCCTATCCAAACTTCCCGGATAAATAATCTTCTGTTTGCTTATTGCTGGGTGCGGTAAAAATTCTTTCGGTCTTCCCGTATTCTATCAATTCACCAAGGTAGAAAAAAGCAGTATAATCAGAAACCCGGGCAGCCTGCTGCATGTTGTGCGTGACAATAACTATGGTGTAGTCTTTTTTCAGCTCGGTTATCAGCTCTTCAATCCTCTGGGTAGAAATAGGGTCCAGCGAGGCGCAGGGTTCATCAAATAAAATTACCTCCGGTTCCACCACCAGACATCGGGCAATGCACAACCGCTGTTGTTGTCCGCCGGAGAGATGCAATGCATTTTCATGAAGCCGGTTCTTCACCTCTTCCCAGAGCGCTGCTTTTTTTAATGCTGTTTCCACCTGCCGGTAGATATATTCTTTATCCCGTATTTCTCTTATTTCTAAGCCATAGGATAAATTGTGGAGTATGCTCTTGGGAAAAGGATTAGGTTTTTGAAAGACCATACCAACCTTTCTTCTTATTTCCGAGACATCGGTTCCAGCAGCATTAATATCTTTCCCCTCCAGGAAAATATTTCCCTCAAGTCTTGAGTGAGGTACCAGGTCATTCATGCGATTCAATAACCGGATGAACGTAGATTTGCCGCAGCCAGATGGTCCAATAATAGCAGTAACAGACTTTCCCCAGATCTCCAGATTTATATTGTTTAAGACTTTCTTGGGACCATAGTAAAAAGAGACAGCAACTGTTTTAATTTTTGGTTCAGGCGACACCTTCACTCCTTTGTTTCTGCCGCAGGATGATGGCTATTGCGGAAATTAATAATACCTGGAAGAGAAGAATCAAAGTGCAACCGTAGGCTATCACGGTTTGTTTTTCCGGGTGTATCCCCTCAGTCATCAACGCATAGATATGGTAAGGAAGAGCCAGTGTTTCTGAAAAAATACTCTTAGGGAAACCACGCATATAAAAAGTGGCAGCGGTAAAAAGGATGGGGGCTGTTTCCCCGGCTATCCGTCCGATAGACAGAATAATGCCGGTAAAGATTCCAGGGAAAGCCGCTGGCAAGACTACTCTGCGTATTGTCTGCCAGTGGGTGGCTCCAAGAGACAGAGAAGCTTCACGCAAAGATTGTGGAACAGCCAGGAGTGCTTCCTGGGTTGCAGATATGATTAAAGGTAAAACCATCAGTGCCAGGGTGAGTGAGCCGGAAAGGATAGAAACTCCGAAACGAAGCATTTTTACAAAAACGGTCAGTCCAAAAAGGCCATACACAACGGAGGGAACACCAGCCAGATTATTAATGCTTATTCGTACCAGGTTCACGGTAAGGTTCTTTGGACTATACTCACATAAGTAGATAGCAGATGCCAGGCCCAGTGGAAGTGCGATAACTATAGCTCCAAAAGTAAGATAAAATGTTCCCACTATAGCTGGAGCAACACCCCCAGCAGTCATTCCCTCACGCGGTCCCTTGGTAATGAACTCCCAGGATAACGCTGACCAGCCCCTGATAGTAATAAAGAAAATTATTGTGCCGAGAAAAAAGAGAGTACATAAAGTACACAGAGCCAGAAGTGTGAAACCCAGTGCTTGACTAAGTTTGCCTTTCACAGGGAGCCACCCAGTTTTGCTCTGAACTTTCTGCTCAGCAATTCCGCCAGGATGCTAAAACCTAATGTTATTAAAAACAAAATCAGCCCGATAGCAAAAAGGGCATGATAATGACTGCTTCCGACTGGCGCTTCTCCCATTTCAGCAGCAATAGCTGCGCTCATCGGTCTGACCGGCTGGAGAAAAGAACGGGGGATAACAGCTGCTCCTCCGGCTACCATAAGAACGGTCATAGTTTCCCCAATTACCCGTCCTGTACCCATGAGAAACGCAGTGAAGATACCAGAACCAGCTGCAGGTACAACCACTTTTACCAATGTTTGCCAGCGGTTAGCACCCAGGGCATACGATGCTTCTCTAAAACTTCTGGGAACAAAGCTGAGAGCATCTTCAGCAATACTACAGACACAGGGAACTGCCATTACACCTAAGATGATACTTGCTGTCAGGGCGCATAGTCCAGTGGGTAGATGGAGAAGGTTCTGAAGAAAGGGGGCAAAGATTGCCATACCAAAAAAACCGTATACCACGGAAGGAATACTGGCTAAAATTTCTACCAGCGGCTTTAAAACAGCCCGCTGTTTTTCGCCAGCCAGTTCGTTGATGTAAAGGGCGGTCCCCAGTCCCAGCGGTATACATACCAGCATGGCACCTGAGGTTACCATTGCTGAAGCCAGAATCAGCGGTAAAACGCCAAATTCAGGTGGTTCATGTGTTGGATACCAGTACTTACCGAAAAGAAAGGAAGGAAGGCTCACATGCTGGAAAATCGGCAGCCCTTCGCGGAAGAGGGTTAATGTAATTCCCAGAAGAAAAGCCAGGGAAGCAAAAGATAAAATAGCGAAGAGCTGCCGGTATAAGTTTTCTCTGAAGTTGCGTCTATCCTTTCTATAGGTCATTTCAGAGGTATGAAACCTTCTTCCCGAACAATTTTCTGACCTTCAATACCCATAACAAAATCAAGAAAATTTTTGACATCTCCAGATGGTGTGCCACTGGTATACATGAAAAGGGGACGTGATAAGGGATATTTCCCGCTCAGGACATTTGCCTGTGTAACTTCTACACCGTCAACTGTGATGGCTTTCACAGCGTCGCTGAGGTATCCCAGGCCAACGTAACCAATCGCTCCTGGTGTCCTGGCTACCACGGAAGCGACAGCCTGATTGCTTGCCTGAAGGAGAGCATCAGGTCTCACTTTAGCTCCACCTAAAGCCAGTTCCCCGAAAGCCTCAAAAGTTCCACTGGCTGAATCCCTTGAAACCACCACAATCTTTATGTTTTCACCGCCAACCTGTGACCAGGAGTTAATCTTGCCGGTATAGATATCCGCAATCTGTTTTCTGTTAAGGCCACTGACCCTGTTGCCGGGATGAACTATGACGGCTATACCGTCTTTAGCAATGACATGCGGTTTCAAATCTAAACCTTTTGCCTGAGCCTTCTGTATCTCTGTAATTTTCACAGCACGGGAGGAATTGGCAATGTCGCAGGTTCCATCAAGAAGAGAGGTAATACCAATTCCTGAGCCGCCACCCCGAACAGTAATATTGACATGGGGATTTTTTTTCATAAAAATTTCAGCAGCCTTTTGCGCAATAGGCAACACTGTGGTGGAACCCTGAATTACCAGTTTGCCTTCTGCTGAAGCAACTGTTGTTGCTGCTGTGAACAAAATCCCTGCTGCTGTTAACAAAACGGCTGCGGCTTTCCAGAACGTATGCTTTTTCATATAAGTCCTCCTCTTTTTGCCTGCATTGTAAGTGTCCATTGTTAAGATAGAATTAAGAAAAAGTTAGCCTCTGGTTAAGACGTTGCTTTTTCTTACCACTTGACCACGCAGTCAGCCTGAAGCATTTTGACATCTTTTCTGGCACCGGTAAGACTGCCTGTATCAAAGTAGGTGAGACCAAAGACGGTATTTTTGGCTGCAGCATAACTAACTGTAAATTTGTGACCCCGGGCATTTGTCCCGCCTCCGTGGAAATCAGAATCAGTAAGTATGTCCAGAGTAGCATCTGCTCCTAATTTACGGTAGTTGTATCCAAATTCCCAGTCCCCTTTATCCTTGCTTTTTCCAAGAGAAAAGCCTGCCAGCCACCCGGTTTTCTGCTTCGCAGGTACTCCAGGATAAATGTTCATTAAATACTGTCCATATAGTTTCAGGGGTAGAGACTGGTTAGCAATCTGGAACTCTACCGGAGAATACTCCATATCTGCTGCTAAAACCCGATAGTCATAAATCCAGCGGTCGTCAGCGGATAAACTGTTTCCCTTTTTGTTGTAGTTGGGGCTAACATCTGCTGGTTTTTTCCCTTTCAATCCCAGGAAGTTATTGTATCCAAAAGTCAGCTGGAAGGGATGTCCAGCAATTTTTGTTTTCATTCCTATCTGGGCACTTATTAAGCAGGGGTCAGCACTCCAGCTTTTGCTTTCATCTAAGGAGAAAAATCCCAGGGTTGCAAACGGTGAAACTGTTGTGAAGGTAGGGGCATAGGAAAGATAGGCACCTTCCGGATTGATATCGCTATCCCAGAGTAAATCTGTTGTAAAGTAAGGATTAGAAAGTTTGCCGCCAGCCAGGGTAAGTGTAGGTGTGGGTTGATAGTTAATGTACGCCCGGTCCACAGCAATTGGCTTGCCCACAAAGTCATCCTCAAAAGTCTGGTTGGTAGAGGTTGGTTCTTTTGCCCCAGTTGCCAGACGAACACCGGCTTTTGTTTTATCATTCACCCTGGTATCAAAACCAAAGCGCAGTCTGAACCTGCCACGTTGCCGGTCTTCCTTTGTTGCATTGGAAGTTTCCTCCCACTGGTAGCGGACTCTAAGGTCACCAGAGAACTTTGTCTGCTGGATAAATTTTGGCAACCCTTCTGCTAATCCTTTTGCTACTTCCTTTTTCATTTCTGTCTGTGTTTCTGCCAGAACCTGTACAGCCTCACCCTCCGTGAGTATCCCCTTCTCCACCAGCTTCCTCAACAAAATGTCCATCTCGCCTGCCTGGAGTTTTGTTACTGCCCACAGCAAGCAGATGGCTACTGCGACTGCTCTTACTGCCGCTGCTGTCTTTCCCATTTTTCCTCCTTTCCGCGCGGTTGAACAAAAGTGCGCGCTTTACGGCAACTATTGTAGGAGGCAAAAATAAAGGAAAGATAAAAAAAGTGTTAGCGTTCGGTAAGCAAAACTGGTAGGGTAATGATGAATTCTGTGCCTTTATCAGGGATGCTATGAACTGTGATATTGCCTTTATGTGCTAAGACAATGTGTTTCACAATGGAAAGCCCAAGGCCTGTTCCGCCGGTTAACCGGGACCGTGCCTTATCTACCACATAGAAGCGTTCAAAGATTCGACCAAGGTGTTCCTTTGGTATCCCTGTGCCGGTGTCCTTCACTACAATTTTGACGCTTTTATTAACCCTTTTGACTTCTACAACTATGCCACCGGTTTCCGTATATTTAATAGCATTGTCAATCAGGTTAATGAGCATCTGCTCCAGTTTAAAATAATCACCTTCAATGAAAAGCGAGGGTTCTGTTTCTACTCTGAGGAAGAGATTTTTTCTCTTAATTTGCTGTGCAAATAGTTTCACTGTATCGTTTACCAGACTCTGCAGGTCCACCTGTTCGTGAAGAATCTGCTGGCCAGGTTCCTCCAGCTGGGAAAGTGTTACCAGATCATTAACAATGGCAATTAAACGTTCTGTATTCCGTTTGATAATCTGGAGGTAATGACGGTTTTCTTCGCTGGCTACGTCTATAGTTTCCAGATAGCCTTTTATCGCTGTAAGAGGAGTGCGCAGTTCGTGGGAAACATTAGTAACAAAGTCTCTTTTTTTGCGGTCAAGTTCTTTTAATTCAGTGACATCGTGAAGAATAATAAGTATTTCAGCAGTTTCCTGAACAGGTGTGATGGTACAATAATAATCATGACCATCCAGGAAGAATTCTTTGAAGAAAGGTTTTTTCTGTTCCAAAGATTTATCAAGTATTTCCTTAAAAGTAGCGTCTCTAAGTATTTCCCAGGGGTATCTACCAATGGCAGACTCCTGGTGAACAATACTGGACCAAGCTTTGTTGTGCATTGTTATCCGCTGGCTGGCATCGCAGACACACAGCCCATCCGGGAGAGAGTGAACAAGGACATCAATTTTTTCCTTCTGCCTGGTTAACTCAGTAAACAAATTCTTAATTTTCTCAGCCATCTCATTGAAATGGTCAGCCAGTTCCCCTATTTCATCCTGCTGGGGATAGGCTATCCTGACCTGGAAATCTCCAGAGGATAGTCTGGCAAAAGACTGTTTTATTAACAGAAACGGCTTTGTAAATCTCCGACCAAGGAAAAAAGCAAGTATCAGGGCAACCACTGCTGACAGAAGAAGGCCGGGTAGAAGGTAAGAGATAAAAGTTTGCCTGGTGCGGTTAATTTCACGGAGGTATTTACTGGTTCTGATTACTCCCAGGATAGTTCCCTTTCTCTTGAGTGGAGTGGCAACATAGAGGAGATATTCTCCTCTTGTGGTGCTGTATCTGAAAGATTGTCCGGTGCGACCGCTCATGGCTTCAACTATCTCCGGTCTGGTACTGTGATTATCAAGGGCAGCAACCGGAGTATCTGAATCAGCAGCTACCCTACCATCAGGAAGAATTACAGTAATCCTCGGACCTGTCCGTGAATAGAGAGATTTAGCAAAGGTATCCAGACCAGGGTAATTATGCTGGGTTAAATACTTTTCTACAGAAAGCTCCAGGATACGATTGAAATCCAATAAAGTCTGGGAGAGATACTGCTGATGAAAATAGCGCACCAGATGAAAAATAACAAGCAGGTGGAAAAGACTGAGGATAACGGTTATCAGAAGGTAATAAAAGAAAAAGCGGAAGAAGAGGGATGTTTTTTTCATTCTTCTATTTTATATCCGACTCCCCTTACATTCACCAGGTACCGCGCCGCTTTACCAAGTTTCTCCCTTAAATTACGGATATGGACATCCACCGTGCGGTCAATCACGATTTTTTCATTTTTCCAGAGATGGTTAAGAATTTCTTCCCTGCTGTATACCCGTCCTTTACGGGAACAAAGAAGGTCTAAGATACGGAATTCTGATAATGTCAGGTTAATCTTCTTATCACCAACCATTACCTGGTATTTTTCTCTATCAATAACAAGATCAGTTCCCACCTTCATTAAAGAGGGAGAACCCGGGTAAGTTCCTTCTTTTCTCCTTAATACAGCCTTTACCCTGGCGACCAGTTCTTTGGGCGAAAATGGTTTGGTAACATAATCATCTGCTCCCATTTCCAGACCCACAATTCTATCGGTTTCCTCTGTCTTAGCCGTAAGCATAATCACAGGAATGGAATTCCATTTTGGTTCCCGTTTCAGCAAGGTGCAAAGTTGAAGTCCGTCCATATCAGGTAACATTAAATCAAGTATTATCAGGTCAGGTATTTCCTGAGAGATAAATCTCAGGAAGTTATTGCCATTAGAAAATCCTTTCACCCGGTAACCCGCTTTTTTTAAGTGTAAAGTTACCAGCTCCAGAATATCATTCTCATCGTCAACTACAGCAATCAAAGAAGGAAGCATTGTCTACCTTCTCGGTCAAACTTTCAGGAATTGTGCCTTGAAAATTATATCATTGTCATTAAACGGGGAAAAGTCAGGAATTGTTTACTGGTTGGGCAGATATGGTTTTAATGTTCTGGCAATCCGTTCAGCCATGAGAGCATAACCTTTCGCATTGGGATGCAGCTGGTCACTCTTCAGGGCAGGGTCAGTGAAAATACCTTTAAGAATATCCGGGATAAGCAAAACTTTTTTTTCTCTGGCAAGTTTCCGGAAAAGTTTCAGGTAAGGATCAATCAGGTGTACCCTGGTTTCTACCAGGACAACAGAAGCCCGTGTTTTCTGGATAGCTTCAATTATTTTCCTCAGGTTAGCTATGGTCTCCTGTTTGGGCAGACCCTGAAAATAGTCATTGGCTCCCAGGGCGACAATAACCAGGGAGGGGTTTTTAGAAAGGACATCTTTTTCCAGTCTGACTAAAGCATCCCTGGTAGTATCACCGCTGACACCGGCATTAATCACTTCCCGGTTGAGGATTCTTCCCAGTACCGCGGGATAGTCTTCCCCGGGTGTTACTCCTTCCCCGGCAGTAAGGCTATCTCCCAGACAGACAATAGGACCCGGTTTAACCACTACCTTTATTCCGGGACGGAAAAGAGAGTAACTCCACCAGGAAAGAAGTAGGAGGAAACTACCCAG
>Ga0136652_1000010_pt1 | contig 108364 bp, 97 predicted proteins | sample ConPoolayeEmetaG_FD_94864 | JGI IMG/M metagenome (GOLD analysis project Ga0136652, IMG submission 94864) | Hot spring microbial mat communities from California, USA to study Microbial Dark Matter (Phase II) - Cone Pool mat layer E metaG... ...
AAGATGAATAAACTCCACTTTGCCGACGAAGAGTATTATTTGACCTCAGAATACCTGCTAAAACTGGCTTCTAACGCAGGCAAATTGTTTGAGAGTTCTGAAGTTTACGAAAAAAGGCTAATTTTGAAATTAACACTTCAGAACTTGGAGCTAAAGGGCAAAAAAGTCCGATTTAACTGGCTAAATCCATTTGACAAGATAGCTTTTTACGCCTCTCGTCAACTCTGGCTCCCCGGGTAGGACTCGAACCTACAACCTTGAAGTTAACAGCTTCCTGCTCTACCATTGAGCTACCGGGGAAGAAAACCTAAAACATTTTAACATTTTATATCAAGGAAATCCAGTCTCAAAACTAATAAAATCTCTCTAATTTTTTAAATAAAACAAGAGCTAACTAAAGATTTTTCTTCTCATTATCACAACCAGCCTTTTTCCCAAAAGCATCAACGAATTTTCCTTCTTTCTGCCTCAATAATCATCTTGATCAACTCAGCGGTTCTTGAAAGCTTATTTTCTTCATTAATTACTAAGTAATCAAAATTATGATACTGTTTTAGTTCCCAGGCGGCTCTAGCCAAACTCCAACTTTGCCATCTTTTGTCTTCCGAAGCCCGCCTTTTCATTCTTTTTTCCAATACTGCTAAATCTTCTGCAATAAAAATAAAAACTGAGTAGGGATATTCTTTTTTAACTTTTTCATAAATATTCTTTACGCCCCGTACATCAATTCGCCAAATGACATCACGACCGCTTTTTAACGCCTTTTGAATGTGTTTCTTTTGGGTACCTCGATATTCTCCCCGGTATTCAACCCACTCAAAAAAGGCATCCTCTTCAATAAGCTTTTCAAATTCAGCGCGGCTCACAAAATAGTAATCAACACCTTCCTTTTCTTCAGGTCTTTTAGGTCGGGAATTAGTTGTCACCAAACGATAAATCTGGCTGTGGTTTTTCTCTAATTCCCTCACCACACTATCTTTCCCTGCACAAGTAGGACCGGAAATCACCACGAGCACACCTCGACACCTCTGAGCCTCTATTTCTTTTGCTAAATTATCTTGATATCTCACACTACCTCCTTTACTTATCGGGTAAATTTATAGGATAATAAACTTTCAATATTGAATTTATTTTTTATTATACTTAAAAAAATGGCTAAAAAAAGGAGCACAAACTCAAAAAGACTCAAAAGAAGAAAAAGTCCTTTAAAAAGAAAAAAAGTTCTTAAACGACGGCCTTTTTTAATTTTTATTCTAGTAGGTTTGGCAATTTTATCTTTATTAATCTATCTCTTTAAGGACTTGCCTTCGCCCAAAAAACTCACCTCAAATCAATTCCCTGTTTCCACCTTAATTTACGACCGCCACAACCAACTTTTGTACGAAATTTATGCCGAACAAAATCGCAATCCGATTAAACTTCAAGATTTACCGCCAGTAATTAAACAAGCTACTATTGCCATTGAAGATAAAGATTTCTATAAACACGGACCTTTTGATTTAAAGGGCATCATTCGGGCCTCAATAAACATTGTCTTTAAACAAAAACTTCAGGGCGGCTCAACCATCACCCAACAGCTCGTTAAAACCGCACTTTTAAGTCCAGAAAGAACCTTAAGGCGCAAAATCAGAGAGGCTTTTTTGGCAATGCTTACGGAATTTCTCTATTCCAAAGATCAAATTCTTGAGCTTTATCTGAATCACATTCCTTACGGAGGGACTGCTTATGGCATTGAACAGGCTGCCCAAAAGTATTTTAATAAACATGCTCAAGAATTAAATTTGGCCGAAGCGGCACTTTTGGCAGGTTTGCCGGCTGCACCCACCAAATATTCACCTTTTGGTTCCAATCCGGAAATGGCTAAAAAACGACAAAAGTTGGTTTTACAGCGTATGGTTGAAGATGGTTATATCAACCAAGCAGAAGCCGATACTGCCTTTACGAGTGAACTTAAATATGCTCCTCAACAAACTAATATTCGAGCCCCTCATTTTGTGATGTATGTTAAAGATTTGCTGGTAGAAAAGTATGGTGAAAAAATAGTTGAACAAGGAGGTTTGCGCGTCAAAACTACCCTTGATTTAGAATTGCAAAATTTTGCCCAAGAGGCAGTAACTAGCCAAATCTCAAAATTAAAAAATTATCAGGTAACCAATGGTGCTGCCCTCATCACTAAACCTAAAACCGGAGAAATTTTAGCCATGGTCGGTTCCAAAGATTATTTTGATCAGGAAATTGATGGAAATGTCAACCTTACTGTTTCTCTTCGCCAGCCAGGTTCGGCCATCAAGCCCATCAATTATGCCTTGGGTCTGCTTAATGGCTACACGGCTGCCGATATGTTTCTGGATTACCCAACTTGTTTTTCGATCCCTGGTCAACCTTTGTATTGTCCTAAAAATTATGATGGTAAATTCCATGGCCCTGTTCAGATGCGCTTTGCTTTAGGTAATTCTTATAATATTCCTGCAGTAAAAATGCTGGCTCTTAACGGTATAAATTCGCTGATCGCCACGGCTTCGGCAATGGGAATTACCAACTGGAAAGATCCCTCAAATTATGGACTCTCCCTCACTTTAGGGGGAGGGGAGGTTACCATGCTGGAGATGGCCACTGCTTTTGGTGTTTTTGCCAATGCCGGTCGAAAAATTGAACTCACCCCATTTTTGGAAATCAAAGATTATCAAGAAAACCTCCTGGAAAAATATGAACCGGAAAAGTCACCGCCGGTTGGTCAAAAAGTTCTACCGGAAGCTGTCACTTATATTATCAGCCACATGCTTTTAGATAATAATGCCCGTTCTGCTGTCTTTGGCAATAATTCTCAACTGGTGATTCCCAATCATGCAGTTTCGGTAAAAACCGGCACCACTGATGATTTAAGAGATAATTGGACCATTGGTTTTACTCCTTCCTATCTTACGGCTGTCTGGGTAGGTAATAATGACAACTCACCGATGAATCCAGCTTTAGTTTCAGGGGTTACCGGGGCGGCGCCTATCTGGAACCAAATTATGAAATTCGTGCTCAAAGACAAACCTGATGAATGGCCTAAAAAACCAGAAGAAGTTGAAGGTCGTGAAGTTTGTACTTTAATCACTAATCTTGAAACTGAAAATAAAAGCGAAAATTGCAAACCAAGATTTGAATATTTTATTAAAGGCACCAACTTCCATCAAAAAATTGAAAGAAAAAAAATACTTATTGATAAAAACACCGGCTGGCCCCCACAAGAAGGGATCACGGCTAATTTAGAAGAACAAGAGCATCTGGTTGGCTCTGATGTCCTCACCACCGATTATTGTTTGGACTGCCCAGCCGAAAATGTTAAAACCATAATTATTAATATGGCTAAAATCAACCAGTCCCAACCTTAATTCCCCCTTTACAAAATCTCTTAAAAACGCTAAAATATATCATATAATAAATCAAGATGGCAGTTTTATGATGGGGACAGGAAAAAAGCCATCAAAAAAAACCTTTTTAATTAATCCCTTACAGGGGATTATTTTTTTATTGCGCCGAGTCGGCCGAATCACCTGGAAAAGTGCTTTTTTAATTTTTAAGTTCAGTTATTTTTTGACCAAACAAACTTGGCAATGGCTAAAATTTATCAAAGCGGGTATTAAATTTAAAATTTGGTTAAAGAAAGAAAAAAAATCACGAAGCAGAATTATTTTTAAACGTCGCCGCTTCAAAATCAGCTTGGCTAAGCCGGTTTTGTTTTTCCCAAAAATTACCCTGAGTATCTTTACTCTACTGGCTTTACTTTCTTTTGCTTTTTACTTATGGATATTAAAAGACCTGCCAAGCCCCACCAAACTTATTGCTAGTCAAGAACCCGTGTCAACCAAAATTTATGATCGCCATGGCCAGCTTCTTTATACCATTTATAACGGCAACCAAAACCGCAGTTTGATTAACCTAACAGAAATCCCGCCTTATCTTAAACATGCCACCATCGCCATGGAAGACAAAGATTTCTATCGCCATCAAGGTTATTCTCTAAGGGGCATCTTCCGAGCCTTAGAAAGAAATTTTTTAAATCAGGGAACCGAGGGTGGCTCCACCATTACTCAACAATTGGTAAAAAACACTCTTTTAAGTTCAGAAAAAACCTTAACCCGGAAAATAAAAGAGTTGGTTTTAGCTATAGAAGTGGAGTTACTTTATTCCAAAGATGAAATTCTCCAGATGTATTTTAATCAAATACCCTATGGTGGCACCGCTTACGGCATCGAGGCGGCAGCTAAAACTTATTTTGGTAAAAAGACCAAAGATTTAACTCTGGCTGAAGCGGCGCTTTTGGCAGGTCTGCCCGCAGCACCAACGCATTACTCACCTTTTGGGGCTCAACCCCAGCTGGCTTTTGTGAGGCAAAAAGAAGTTTTAAAAAGAATGGTCGAAGAAGGTTATTTGAAAAAAGAGGAAGCTGAAATGGCCATGCAGGAAAAAATTATTTTTGCTCCCCAAGCAACTGATATTAAAGCTCCTCACTTTGTAATGTATGTCAAGGATTTGTTAGTAAAAAAATATGGACGAAAGGTAGTAGAAGAAGGTGGTTTGGAGGTAATCACCTCACTTGATTTAAACCTGCAGATGTTGGCAGAAAAAGAAATAAAAATTGAGCTCCAAAAACTAGCACATTATCACGTAACCAACGGGGCGGCCTTGATCACCAATCCTCAAACCGGGGAAATTTTAGCTATGGTTGGCTCCAAAGATTATTTTGATCAGACCAATGACGGTAATGTTAATGTAACCACGGCGAGACGTCAGCCTGGTTCGGCTATCAAGGTGGTTAATTATGCCGTAGCCCTAGAATCTGGTTATACTCCGGCGAGTATTATTGCCGATACCCCTGTCATTTATAAAAATGCTTGGGAGACATACACGCCGGTTAATTATGATGGCCGTTTCCACGGCAATGTGACTTTAAGAACTGCCCTAGCTTCATCTTACAACATTCCGGCTGTCAAATTACTAGCCAGTTATGGAGTTAATAAAATGATTGAGATGGGAAAAAATATGGGAATTACCACTTGGGATGATCCTAGCCGTTTTGGTTTATCACTGACCTTGGGTGGCGGTGAAGTTAAAATGACAGATATGGCTGTGGTTTACGGCACCCTCGCCAATATGGGCAAAAAAGTCGATCTTCAGCCTATTTTAAAGATAACCGATTACAAGGGGAAAATCTTGGAAAAATATGCCTGTTTAAATAAGGAACTCTTCATGGCTCAGGCGGCTCAAAATGAAATTTGTCAAGGCCAGCAGGTTTTAAGGCCTGCTGTGGCTTATTTATTAACTGATATTCTGGCGGATAACAGTGCCCGCACGCCGGCTTTTGGTCCCAATTCATCCCTGCTCATTCCTGGTTACCAGGTAGCGGTAAAAACCGGCACTACCAACAGCAAAAGAGATAATTGGACCATTGGTTATACACCTGACTATGTCGTTGCTGTTTGGGTAGGCAATAACGATAACACTCCCATGAGCGCTGTTGCTTCTGGGGTCACCGGCGCCTCGCCAATTTGGCACAACATTATGACTCAGCTTTTAAATGGTCGACCAAAAACGGCTTTTAGCCGGCCCAGCGATCTTATAAGCATGCAAATCTGTGCCTTTAATGGTCTTTTACCCTGTGAAGGCTGTCCCACTAAAACCGAATATTTTTTGCCAGGTACCGAACCTAAAACCCATTGCGATCCTCAAGCTATCAAAAAGGCTCAAGAAGAGGAAGAAAAACGTCAAAAAGAAGAGGCAGAAAAAAAGAATCCTCAAGCCCAAATTTTAAATGGTTTTTTAAACTAAAGATAAAATATCACTATTTTTCTTCAAAATCCCACACTATTTTGGCAATTTTGGGAATCACTTCTTGGGCTTCATCTTCTGCCGCTTCTTGAGAAAGAACACAAATAATAAAGGGGTTTTTCGCCAAAACCAAACCGCAATCATGATAAGCCCGTTCACCATTGCCGATTTTGTGAATAACCGTCGTTCCTGAGGGAAAACCGGCCGGCAAACGATCTTCAAAATCTGTTTTCTTTAAATCAGCAAAAAAATTATTTTTATAAATTTCTTTTCTAAAAAGTTCATTTTTATAAACACTGATAAATAGCTTTCCTAAATCTTCTGCGCTAGTCTCATTCTTTTCAATTGAGGTCTGTTTTAAACCTAACTGGTCAACAAATTCTTGAATCTTAGTTAAACCGACGATTTTACCAATAACATAGGCTGCGGTATTGTCGCTTTGTTTTCCCGCTAGTCTTAAAAGTTCTCTATAAGTGTAAATTTTACCCGGTTCTTCATAGCGCATGCTACCGGTACCATAATCTTGAATATCCTCTTCTTTGAGTCTATATTCTGTCTCTTCTGAAAAACTCCCTTTTTCAATTTCTTTATAAAAAGCCAGCATAATTGGGACTTTATTAAGCGAAGCTGCCGGAAAAATTTTATCCTGATTTAAACCATAAGCCTCCTGGCGGTTAAAAGCATAAATATAAACCGCGTATTGACCTCTTAACTGGCTAATTAATTTCTGAATCTGGTTAAGAACTTCGCCGCTATTCTTGAGAGTTGAGGCGGGTTCACCTTTACTGAATTCAAAAGAATAACTCCTAAAAAGATTCTGGGGATTATTTTTTAATTCTGTCTTTAACCAAAAAAAACCACTAAAAATGAGGCTTAAGACTAAAATCAGTAAGCTTATTTTTCTTTCGGGATGAGTTTCTTTTAAACTACCATCTCTTAATGTCCTGTCACTGCCAAGGCGATATTTATTTATCTCTCCATTAATCATCCCAATTTAGCACCTATTAAAATCACCTCTTCAACCAACCGAGAGGCATAAGCCCATTCATTGTCATACCAAGCCACTAATTTCACTAAATCAGCGTCAACCACTTGAGTTAAAGATAAATCAACGAGGGCAGAAAAGGTAGTACCAACAATATCTCTAGAAACTAAAGGCTCTTCGGTTACTCCTAAAATGTTTTTCAAATCAGTCTCAGCGGCCGTCTTTAAAGCCCGATTCACTTCCTCTCTGCTTACCGGCCGGCCGGCCAAAAAAACCAAATCGCAAAGTGAACCAACTGCCACTGGCACCCGAAAAGCTAAACCATCAAATTTACTGGCAAGCTCACCGATAATTTTAGCTACCGATCTGGCCGCACCCGTCGTCGTCGGCACAATGTTTAGCGCTGCCGCTCTCGCCCGCCTTAAATCCCGGTGTGAACCATCTAGTAATTCTTGATCAGAAGTGTAAGCATGAATGGTGCTCATGAGGGCTTTTTTGATACCAAAATTTTTCTCCATCACCTTAATAAGCGGAGCTAAACAATTAGTGGTACAAGAAGCACAAGAAATAATTTTCTCCTCTGCTATCTTATCTTCGTTAACACCAATCACAAACATCGGAATAATCTCGTCTTTTGGCGGTGCTGCCAAAATTAATTTTTGAACGCTTCCTCGCAGGTGAGCTTGCACTTCTTCTGTTTTTAAAAAGACGCCGGTAGCTTCAATTACCACTTCGGTTCCATAGGCTTCCCAGGGAATCAACTTTGGTTCTTTTTGACCAGTCACGGCAATTTTTAAACCATCAATAATAAGATTTTCGTTTTCAACTTTAATCTCACCCTGATAAACGCCATAAAGACTATCCCACTTAAATAAGTGAGCCCAGCCCTTAATGTCAATTTTCCCTGAAGTATTGATTAAAACTGGCAAAAGTTCTTGCCGATGCTTTTGTAAAATGACGCGCAGAGCCAGCCGGCCAATGCGACCAAAACCATTAATCCCAACTTTCAGCATTTTTCCTCCTTTTTTTATCTTAATCAAAAATTAAGCTTTTGAAAAGAAGTTTTCAAGAAAGTTTAAAATGTGCCCTCTCAAATTCTTTAATCTTTTTTAATCTTCTTAAATGACGTTCTTCGCCACTAAAATTTGTTTTTAAAAACTTATCAATAATTTTTTTCATAGTTGCCAAACTGCTAAAATCAGCGGCCAAAACCAAAACGTTGGCATCGTTATGTTCACGGGCTTTTTGCGCTTGTAATCCCGAAAGACAAAGAGCTGCCCTGATACCTTTAACTTTATTGGCGACAATGCTCATCCCAATACCACTCCGGCACAAGAGCACGCCAAAACTCCCCGGTCTTTGTGCCACTTGTTTGGCTAACTTAAAACCATAATCTGGATAGTCATCATTTTGCGCAAATTTTAAGGGACCTAAATCAATCACTTGATAAAATTTTTTCTTTAAAAATAAGGAAATTTTCTCTTTAAGATTAAAACCGGCATGATCGGTGGCTAAATAAACAACTTTTACCATTGTTTTTATTTAGGTAGTCAGCTTAAACTGGCCTAATCTTTTGGCAAACTCCGCTTCAAACTCAATCATTGCTTTAATCACTTCTTGGGGAGAATTAACAATTTTGAAAATTTTATCCTCGCCACCTCTAAAAAACATATTCTTCTTGAAACAATCAATAATCTCCTGCCAAAAATCACCATAAAGAAGGAAAGGTTTATGATGACCAAAATAAAGCCTAGCTAAACACCAAGCGGTGGCAAATTCAGAAAAAGTCCCTGTGCCGCCTTTAAAAATTATATAAACATCACCATGTTCCAAAAGTTTAAACATCCGCTCTACATAATTGCCAGTTTTTATTTCTTCGGTGGTAACGTTGCCCACATAACGACCTTCAAAACCCGGAGCGTCCTTGGGATAAAAAGTAATTGAAAGCGTTTCACCGCCAGCTGCCCTTGCGCCTTGAGTAGAAGCATCCATCACACCTGGCCCCCCACCGTTAACAATCACATAACCCTTTTTAGCCAGAAGTTTTGCCACTGTAAACGCTTCTTCATAGAGTTTTTCTCCGGGTTTAGCCTCAGAATAACCAAAAAAGGAAATATGTTTAATTAAACTCATGGAAAAAATTTAACATTTTAAGATAAAAATTGCAAACCGCGAAAAAAGAATTAAAGTCAAAACTTGGTGCTCCCGGCCAGAATCGAACTGGCATTTCCGGCTCCGGAGGCCGACGCTCTATCCATTGAGCTACGAGAGCAAATCTTTAATTTCCACAAAACCCTCTTTATTAACTTTTGCTGTCGGAATAATATTATAACGCGATTTTTCAAAAATATGCCTCAGTCCCTCTTTTTCCTGCGTTGCTGGCCAAGTATAATAATTTACAATTATTTCACTTAAACGCTTTTTGATGGCTTGCCAGTTATATTTTTTATTTCTCAATTCACAAAGGTAAATTTGGGCGCAAATTTTATCTTCCAAGACTTTATGAGGATAATCACCAGCCAGCACTAAAGATATTTTTGAATATTTCTTAAGAAAAGAAACTACCGCTGCTAAATTGTTAAAGGCAGCGCCAATCACCATTTTTTTATCTTTAAATTTCTCAAAAACGCGGGTGCCGTTGGCAGTCATATATAATAATGATTGATTTTTTAAATCGGCCTGATAAAGATCTGAAGGGTAATTAGTGAAATTAAATTTAGTTGGCGGTAGCTGAAAACTTTCACCCATTAAGAAAGAACCTTTATAAATCTTTAAAGCCTTCTGGTAATTTTTTTCATTGACCAAAATTAGTCTTTTTGGCTTCTTGCTTAAAATAAGAGAAAGGTTGGTGGTCGCCGCCCAAGCATCAATCACGACGATTGGTGAAGAGATTAATCTTGATGCTTCCCAAAACCAATAAATTTTAATTTGCATTCTTAATCCTCTTTTATCAAGTTAAAGAAACTCATTAAAACTTCGCTTTCTTCTAAAACTCTAGCTTTTAAAAAATTTTAATTTTAAACTTATAAAGATACTTCGACTATTGGCAGCTAAATGATAAGCTGAAATTAAGAGATTAAAAGCGGAGGGTACAGGAGTCGAACCTGTTAGTCCTAAAGGACACCCCGTCTCGAGCGGGGCGCATTACCGTCCTGCCCACCCTCCTTGGGTGTCCCCGGTGAGAATTGAACTCACATTTCAGCCTCCGCAGGGCCGCGCTCTATCCGTTAAGCTACGGGGACTCACTCAAAAGTTATTTTATCATTTTTTCTTGGAATCTCTCTTTAAACCAAAACAAACAACTCTTTACTCCTCTATACTAAACCAACCAACTTCTTTTATAAAGAGAAGAAAGATTCATTCTGTCTCCAATGGGAATTTCTCTTGAAGCCAAAGACTGGCTTTATCAAAGAAGGTTTTTTCCGGTTTTTCAAAAGGTAAATATCGCTCAATCACGCTTTTAAGTTTTTCTTTTTCCATTTTTCCTAACAAAAGCATTAGACGGCGAGGGAAAGTTAAGCGGGTTTCAATATTGAGAATCTCATAACCCCATTTTTGAGAAAACCAAAAACGAGATAATAAATTCCAGTCATAACGTTTACCACCGCTAATCACTCCCCTGGTGGTGAGCTTATGCTCTATTTTTTCTGGTGGCACCGACGATAAAACGTAAGTTAAAAAGGATAAAGAAATAATCACACCGATCAACAGCCATTCTTTTAAAAACAAAAGAATTATTGCTAATAAAAGCACGATCGCTCCCAACGTGCTGTAATATTCTCGATTTCTGGTTTTAAATGGCCTGGCAAAGGCCTGCCAAACCAAAAGCTCTTTAAATGGTTCAGGCACCACCGTTACCGGCGCCGGTGATTTTTTTTCAATTTTAACGGCCATTTAGTTTTATCATAATCTAATTTTTGAAATAAAATCAATCTTTATTTTAAATATTCGAAAGAAACTTTCTCTTTTTAACGTTTTTCCTCTCCTTAAACCATAAAGTTTTTCTTATTTGCCTTTATAAATCCTTTCTGCTTTCGCTTCCTCTTTGAGTTTTAAAAACTTTCCTAAGGCTTATATTCTCAGGAATTATTAGCCGCTATTTGAGCTTATCTTTTTTCCTTATTCTTTTTTTCTTAAAGCAATCCCTTTCCGGTCAGCACCAACAAGCTTATTCTCCTTTTTGCCTCAAGCCTTAACGAAAGACTACCAAGCTTCAGGCAATACTGCTTTCTAAATCTTCTCTGAAGACAATCATTAAGTTTTTAATAAACCTCACATTTAACCTGATAAAAACTTTTTAAATGATCACAGGAAGGACATTTTTCCGGTGGCTCAAAGCCAAAATGAACATACCCACATTCTCGACAAACCCACCAGACTTTCTCTTTTTTCTTAAAGACCGTCCCGGCTTTAACTTCTTTCAAAATTTTCTGATATCTTTCCTCATGATGCTTTTCCGCCAAAGCAATTGCCCTCAATCTTTTACCAATCTCAGGATAGCCTTCTTTTTCCGCAACCTCAGCAAACTCTGGATACATTTGGGTATACTCGTAATTTTCTCCCGCAATGGCGGCTTTTAAATTTTCTGCAGTCTTACCCAAAGTAAGAGGGGCACTTGCTTCAACCTTCAACTCCTCAAGTTTTTTTCCATTTTTCTTTTTTAATTCATTAATTAACTTAAAAAGCCAGCTGGCATGTTCTTTTTCATTCTCGGCAGTAATCAAAAAAATCTCAGCAAGCTGTTCAAAACCTTCTTTTCTGGCGATTTTGGCATAAAAGGTATATCTATTTCTTGCTTGACTTTCACCAATAAAGGCTTTAGTTAAATTCTCTAAAGTTTTTTTCATAACTCTACCTCCTTTTTATATTTTAAATTGAACATCTGGCAATTTTTCTTTTTTGGTTTAATTATTAAATAGGGGGCGGAGGCGGTGAGATTCGAACTCACGAGCCCCAAAATTGGGGCGCGGTTTAGCAAACCGCTGCACTAGACCACTATGCGACGCCTCCGTTTTAATTTTGATCTTATATTACACTTTTATTTAGCCTTATAACCAACGGTTATTAAAAATTATAACATTTATTTGCAATGAGTTTCCTCTCTTTTTAAAATTAACTTTGGTGAGCTATCAATTTAAGGAAGTTGTTGTTGCCGGTACTTTTGATCGATTGCATCGCGGTCATCAGCAGTTGCTAAAAACAGCTTTGCGGTGGGGTAAGAAAGTTTGGTGTGGTTTGACAGTACCGGAGATGAACAAAGATAAAATTTTAGCAGAAACGATTCAAAGTTATTCGGTAAGAAAAAATACCCTCAAAAGTTACGCAAAGAGACTTCAGATTTTTCCCTTAATTGATCCTTTTGGTCCAGCTGTTGAAAACAATCATTTTGAAGCAATTATTGCTGGGTGGGAAAATCAAGCTAAAGTAGTAAAAATAAATTCTCTAAGAATTATTAAAAATTTAAAACCCTTATATCCTATTTATGTAAATTTATCAGATGCCCAAGATCATCAAAAAATTTCCTCTTCAAGAATTAGATTAGGTGAAATTAGCCGTGGCGGTCAAGTCTTCAGCCAAATTTTTAAAGCTAAAAGAATTTTTTTGCCTACCTCGCAGCGTCGCCACTTTCAAAAACCTTTCGGGCAACTCTTGCCAATAAAAATTCACCAATTGAAAAAAATAAGATCTCTTGTCACTTTAACATTAAAGCAAACCACGCCACTTGTCATTACCATTGGTGACATCGTCACCCAAACTTTTGAAAATTTAAAACTACCAATTTCTTTAGCGATTATTGATGAACGCAGTCAGCGTCAACCCCTTCCTGCAAATTTCCATAAAAATCTCTGTAAAAATTTTGCCTGCCTTAAAACGGTTAATAATCAAGCCGGAAGTTTAAATTTAACTTTAATTAAAAAATTGCAGGCATTACTTTTAGAAATTGTCTTCACAAAACAAAGGCAAATTTTAAAAATTTTAGGAGAGGAAGATTTAACCGTACTACCCGTCGTTTTAATGGCGCCTTTAGACACTTTGGTTTTCTACGGCCAGCCTCAACAAGGGATTGTCAAAATTCGGGTAAATGAAAAAATTAAAGCGACAACTGCCAGGCTTCTTCAAAAATTTATTTCATGATGAGGAATAAACAAAATCTTCTTAGCTGGCTAAAGTCAAAGCCCAAACAAATCTTGCTCCTGATTTTTTTAAAACTTTGGCACATTCCTGGAGGGTAGCGCCGGTTGTCCAAATATCATCAAAAAGCAAAAAACTTAATTCTTTCATTTTTAAATTATTAAATTGCTCATTTAATTTAAAGGCATTTTTAATATTTTTTCGGCGCTGTTCTTTGTCTAAAAGGGTTTGCGTTGAGGTGTTTTTGATTCTAATTAAAAAATCAGGAATAAATTTAAGATGGAGGTTCTCGGCAATCGGTTTGCCTAAAAGTTTTGCCTGATTAAAACCCCGCCAACGTTCGCGGCTCACATGTAAAGGTACAGGAATAAAGAACGGCTGGCGGCGGCAAACCCAAACAAAAGTCTCATCCTCGCCTAAAATGCTCAAAATTAAATCAACAAGTGTCTGACCAACATCAAAAACAAAATGATACTTTAATCTTTTAATAATTTTTTTTAATAAGCCCTGATAAACAAAAACAGTAGTCAAGCCGTCTAATTTTAAAGTAGAGAAGCATCTTGGATGAGTTTTGCCGCCGATGGCTGGTTTCCCACAAACCGGACAAAGACTTTTTTCATTAAGTTTAATTTTATTAAGACAGTCGCTACAAAGATAAGCACCAAGTCTACCACAACCATAACAAATTTTAGGAAAAAGAAGGTCTAAAATCGACATGCTGTAAAAATGATACAATTTCTTTATGAGAATCGTAAATCGGAAAGCCCGCTATCTTTACGAAATTAGTGACCGCTTAGAAGCCGGTTTGGTTCTTACGGGCATGGAGGTAAAAGCCATCAAGGCTAACCGACTCAAACTAGATGATGCCTTTATCAAAAATATTAACGGTGAACTCTGGCTGATAAATGCCCACATTCCTCCTTATCAATTTGCCGACAGTCGTCATTATGATCCCAATCGCTCCCGTAAATTACTACTTCATCGCCAAGAAATTCTTTCCCTTCAGAAAAAAATTGAAGGAAAAAATTTGACCTTAGTCCCTCTTTCCTGCTATAATAAAGGCCAGAAAATCAAACTGGAAGTAGGTATCGGCCGGGGTAAAAAACAGTGGGAAAAACGGGAACAAATTAAAAAACGAGATTTGGAACGAGAAATGGGGATGTTTTGACTCGACGGGAAAAGCTCTTTAAAAGCGGCAAGCTGCCTTTGGATCAAAGGCATTAAACAGATCCGAAAAAATAACTGTCAATTCTTTAAGACAGCAAGTTCGGAATTTCGTCGCTTCGGTGGCAGATTTATTCCGAGCTCCGGCTTACGCTTACGCGTAATGCCGGCATCTTAGCCAGTCTTCCCTAAGGGATTGACTAAGGTGACAACCCACTTAGGGCGTCAAAATCGGTTAATTGATTGGCTTGGCTGATTTGGAGAAAAATGTCAATCAACATTAATGAAAATTTGTCAGTTTAATTCATTAATGTTATCAAACTGACTAAGCTTGTAGAAGTTTTTAGAAAGTTTTTTCCGGATCCGGGCTCACTACCCGGCATCTCCACAAGTTAATGTCTTCTTTTTTGATTCTCCAAACGACCCTTAAAACCAGGAATAAAGTCATGCCGGCGAGGTCGTCTGGGTTGATTGAATGAAGTTCTCTCAAATTGCGATCTTGTTCTTGCTTCTTGCCCAAAAAGCATCGATAAGTTCACCCGCCCTTGCTCATCAATCTCACGCACTCTTACTTTAACCTTTTGTCCAAGAGTTAAAACTTGTTCAGGCCTAGCAGGATAACCTGGAATGTGGGAAAGATGTACCAAGCCTTCTCTTCCCGGTAAAACTTCAACGAAGGCACCGAAAGGTAATAACCTTTTGACCGTGCCTTCAAAAATTTCTCCTGGTTGCAACTCGCGGGTAAGACTGTCAATCCAGGTTAAGGCTTTATTAACAGCCACAGGATCATTACCAGCAATCGTCACTGAACCATCATCTTCAACATCTACGGAACAACCCGTGGTGTTAATAATATGACGGATGGTTTTGCCACCTGAACCAATAACCTCACCAATTTTTGCAGGATCAATGTGGAGTACAGCGATCCTCGGAGCGTATTTGGAAAGCGCCGGTCTCGGCTTACCAATGACTTTTAGCATCTCTCCCAAAATAAATAAACGCGCTTTTTTAGCCTCACTTAAGGCTTCGGTCAAAATTTCTTGGTTAATTCCTGCAACCTTAATATCCATTTGTAAGGCAGTAATGCCATCGGCGGTGCCAGCCACCTTAAAATCCATATCGCCAAGATGATCTTCTTCGCCTAAAATATCGGTTAAAATCACAAATTCTTTTTCATTTTCTTCTTTTTTATTTTTGGCGTTTTGATTAATAATTAAACCCATGGCAATACCGGCCACCGGTTTCTTAATTGGCACACCAGCGTCCATTAAAGAAAGGGTTGAACCACAAACACTAGCCATCGAGGTTGAACCATTGGAAGAGGTAATCTCGGAAACTACTCTGATTGTATAAGGAAATTTATCTTCTGGGGGAATCATTGGCTCCAAAGCTCTTTCAGCCAAAGCTCCATGACCGACTTCGCGCCTTGAAGGCCAACCCAAACGGCCGGTCTCTCCTACGGAATAAGGCGGCATAAAATAGTGATGAATGTAACGTTTACTTGCCTCGCCTTCCATGGTCTCCAGTAATTGTTCTTCAGAGGGTGAACCAAGCGTGGTAATTGTTAAAGCTTGAGTAGAACCACGTTGAAAAATGGCTGAACCATGAGTACGCGGTAAAATTCCCACTTCAATTTTAAGTGGTCGGATCTCTTCGGGCCTTCGGCCATCAGGCCGTCTGGCCTGCTTTAAGATCTGCTCCCGGCTCAGCTTATGCCAAAGTTCAAAAATAATCTCGCCAATTAAACTGCTACCTTCCTCGTGTTTTTCTTTTAAAACTGCTTCAAGTTCCCAAAGCGGACTGGCATCTAATTTTCCCTGTCGCCCTTCCTTAAGAATTTTTTCGATCACCGGCTTTGCTTCTTTTTGGATCGCCTTAATAAATTGTGGACTGGCTGTTTTGGGTAAATATTTTTGTTTAGGCTTACCCGCTTTTTTTACCAAAATTTCAATTGTTTCAATAATCTTGCTGATTCTCTCTTGAGCAAAACCAAAGGCTTTACTCATTGCTTCCTCACTTACTTCCTTAGCACCAGCTTCAACCATCACTACCGTGTTTTTCTTCCCAGAAATTATCAAATCCAAGTCTGAAAACTCACGTTCGGCATAAACAGGGTTGGCAAATAAATGACCATCTTTTAAGCCCACTCTTAAAGCCGCTACCGGTCCCTGCCAAGGAATATCAGAAATGGCCAAGGCCGCCGAAGCAGCCAGTAAGGCCGGAATATCCGGATCATTCTCACCATCAACCGATAAAACCGTCACAATAATTTGCACTTCCCTGCGATAATCTTTGGGGAAAAGAGGACGCAAAGAACGATCAATCAAACGGGCTGTTAAAATTGCCTCGTCAGAAGGTCTACCCTCTCTTTTAACCCAACGACTGCCTTTAATCTTACCACCGGCATACAGCTTTTCTTGATACTCCACACTTAAAGGAAAATAATCCAACGACGTCTCTCTTTTTGAAGAAACGGCCGTCGCTAAAACAATCGTATCACCTAAACGTACTTCAACCGCCCCATTGGCTTGAGTTGCCAATCTACCGCTTTGGAAAGTAAAGGTTTTACCGTCAACCGTAACTCTTTCAGTAATAATCTCTGGTCTCAACCCATCCATATAAATCAATTTATTAAAGAAGTAGAAAGAAAAAGATAGCCTCTTATTACTTTTTTAATTTTAATTTTTTAATTAAATTTTGATAACGTTTTTTATCTTTCTCTGCTAAATAATTTAAAAGTCTTCGTCTTTTTGCCACCATACCCAATAAACCTCGACGAGAATGGGTATCCTTTTTATGGCTTTTTAAGTGTTCTGCCAATTTTTTGATTTGTGCTGTCAACAAAGCCGTCTGCACTTCCGGGCTGCCGGTATCATTTTTGCAGATTGCGTATTCTTCAATAATTTTTTTCTTTTCTGCAACGCTTAAAGACATAAATTAAATTTGATTTTATCAGATTTACTAACAAACTACAAGGATAATTAATTAACTTTTTTAAATATTCCGTCTAAATGAAGATAATAAAGATTGATTTTTAAATCGGGGAACAAGGACAAAATTTTATTCCGCGCCTTTTTCAAATCCTGAAGATGACGTGCAAAACTGTCTTCCTTACCATAAGCACCACATTCCTCATGATGAATTAAAATCACCTTCTTAATCTGATGGAGTTTTTTGGAAATTTCAATTTGTTTTAAAATTACGTCTAAGTCTCTAGTGGCACCGGCATAACCAATATAGTCGTATTTCTTTCCTTTCAGATTTTTATCGAGCCACGAACGAATATATTTTTGAAAACGAAAATCAATACAAGCAACCACTGCTGCCTCACAGCCATGTTGTTTCTGCTTTTTGGTTTTCTTCATTTTAAATTTATTTTTATACCTGACTTGAGCCTTTATAAATTTTGGGCTTGAGCCAATCCGGCGGTGCTGGTTCTGACTCTTCGACAGTATCTTTTGGGGGCACCGCGCTTTTAACAACTTGTTTTCCAGCTTGATTAACCACCGACCCTCCAGTTTCACCGCTAAAAGCCTTTGAAGAAGAAGGTTTATTCTCAAAAGTAAATGGTGGTAAATTACTCGTCACTCCTGAATCCTCGGCTAAGCTTGCTGAAGTTTGGCTGTTTGCCGAAGAATAATTTGCCTGAGGAAAATAATAAGATGGTAGGGGTATGTTTATTGGTTGATAAGTAGCGCCGCTAAAGGTTGGATCCTGACCAGACATTTCACTTGAAGAAGGATAACTAAAAGGTTTTTTCTTTAAAACTTGAGGAGAGGAAACAGGTTGCATCTGTAAGCGTCGGCCGCCGGCATGCATTGCCCAGGCAATTAAATCAAAAGTCTCCGCCCGCGTTCTAAAATTAAAATTATTGGTGGCTGTTTCCATGCCTGCCAGAATATTGGTAGCAATATCAGGATTAACTGTCATATTTAAATTCTTGATCACCAAACCCGCCAATTCGCTACAAGAAGAACTTTGAGGATCAATAAAATTGGTCTTACCATAACCGCTATTAAAACGACTGATATCAAGATTGAGGCTTTCCGTCTCGGCAAAAAGTTTTTTTTCTTCTAAATAAAGCCGGCCAACTTCTTCGGGACGTTGACAACCAATGATTATCAGCATATCAGCCACTGCTCCGCTATATTTATAGGAAAGTTTTTGATAGTCTAGAGGTGGATAACCCTCTTTCGGTTGAATCACTAAGTTAAATTTTCCGTTGTTGATGTTGTAACTAACTTTCTCAATAGAATCTTCAAGATATTCAAAAGAAATAACCAAATTCTGACCGCCAATTTGATTTTGGATTTTATCAACACCAATCAGTCTATTTAAGGCTACAGGAATGGGCTCTGAACAGACAATCGCCGCTCTTTTACCACTAGCTTTTAAAGAAAAATAAAGAGCCAAACCGGCAGCGGTAACATCAACCGAGGGATTTACCGGCAGAAAAATCAAAATCTGTTTACTTTTAACCAAAAGCTTGCCAACTTTGCTAAAAATTTGAGGATCCATTTTCATTCATAAATAACTTTATGAAATGATATTATATCATCTCCTATCTTAAAATCAACGTCAGGAACAAAAACTAAACCAACCTCATCGCCGGCTTTAACTGTTTTTACATCTTGTCGATTTTTCTGCATATTTTTAATCTTTGCCTCACCAATAAAATTTTCTGTACGCTTAAAACGTACCTGATCACCAAGATTTAAACTTCCCTTAACAACCCGACAACCAGCAATGTGCGCCCCTTTAATTTTAAACTCTGCAATCACCGTGGCTTCACCTAAAATTGTTTCTTCAACCGTCGGTTCAATTAAATGTAAAACCTCTTTCTCAATATCTTCCAAAAGTTGATAAATAACTTGATAAGTTTTGACATTTACCTTTTCAAACTCCGCCAACTTCTTTACCGCTTGGGGGAAATTAACCCTAAAGGCTAAAATCGAAGCCTTTGCTGAAGCAGCCATCAACACATCAGATTCGCTCACATCGCCAAGCCCCTCGGAAATCAAAACTACTTCTTGAGGAAGAGAGCTTTTGATGGCTTCTAAACTGCCGTTAACATCTGCTTTTAAAATTAACTTGAAACATTTGTTTTTTTCTTTAATCTCCTCGATAACCGGCTTAAGTTTCTTGTGCGTAAAAGTAACTTTCTTTCGGTTAATAATCATTGAGTTGGAAAATTTAATCAAACTGCCTACTTCAGGTAATTCTTTAAAACCCAAAATTTCCACTGGTTTTGCTGGTTCGGCTTCGCTCACTAAATAACCGTTTTCATCAAGCATGCTTTTGACTTTACCACCACTACCGCTCACAATAAAATCTCCGAGATGAATTACACCTTTTTTGACAATGACCGTTGCCAGCGGGCCACGGCGGCAATCAAGTTTAGTCTCGATCACCACGGCTTCGGGCTGAACATTTAACTCTGCCTTCAACTCTTGAATTTCTGCCTGTAAAATAATCATTTCCAAAAGCTCGTCAACGCCCTTGCCTGTCTTTGCCGAGATGGGTACTAAAACTACCTGACCACCGTAACCTTCTACCAAAACGCCTCTTTCTGCCAACTGAGCTTTAACTTTGTCAACAGAAGTCCCGGGTAAATCAATCTTGTTAGCAGCCACAATAAAAGGAATTTTGGCTTCTTCAAGAATCTGGAGTGATTCAAGAGTTTGAGGTTTAACTCCTTCGCTGGCATCAACTACCAAAACTGCTAAATCCGCAACTTTTACACCGCGACACCTAATTTTATTAAAAGCCGCGTGACCGGGAGTATCAATGAAGGTGATTGTTTTTCCCTGGCTTTTGAGTTTGATTTGGTAAGCACCAATATGTTGGGTAATCCCTCCTGTTTCCGCTGCAGCCACATGGGTTTTGCGGATATAATCCAAAAGGGTAGTTTTCCCATGGTCAACATGGCCCAAGACACAAACCACTGGGGGCCGAGAAATAAGAAAAGATTTAAGCTCACGCTTATTGCTTTTAACCATATTTGTAAATGCAAGCTCATTTTGCTTCTTTAGCTTTAGTTTTGTTCTTGTTGCTTGTTTTCTGAATCACTTTTTTCTCTTTTGTCTTTTTGCTCTTAACCTTTTCCTTTTGCGTTTCAACCTGAGTTTTTTTTCCTTCCGGACCAATGATATCAATTTTGTAACCCGTTAGTTTAGCCGCCAAACGAACGTTTTGGCCTTCTTTACCAATTGCCAAAGAAAGTTGATCCTCGTCAGCTGTCACTAGAGCTGTTTTTTTCTCTTTATCTACATTAACTTTAAGGTGCTCTGCTGGTGATAAGGCAGCCGTAATAAACTTCACCGGATCTTCGCTATAAGGCACAATGTCAAGTTTCTCACCCCCTAACTCTTCAATGACCGCACCCACTCTTACTCCTTTTTGACCAACACAAGAACCTACCGGATCTACACCTGGTTGTTTAGAGGCAACGGCGACTTTGGCGCGAATTCCCGGTTCGCGCGCCACCACCTTAATCTCCACCGCCCCTGAAGCCACTTCGGGCACTTCACGCTTAAATAAAGCGCTCACTAATTCCGGTGCCGCTCGGGAAATAATCACTTGTTTCCCTTTATTTGTCTCCCGAATTCCTGAAATATAAAAACTTAACCGACTATTCAAACGATATTTCTCATGTGGAATTTGTTCGTGGGGCGGCATCACCCCCTGACCTCTACCAATATCACAAATGATATCTTGACCATCGAAACGCAAAATCATACCATTAACTACGCCACCAACTTTTTTTTCGTACTCCGCCAGAATCACTGCTTTTTCTGCTTCCCTAATTTTTTGAATAATTACTTGTTTCGCAGTTTGAGCAGCAATGCGCCCAAAACCCGGCGGTGTTACTTCTTCCTTTTTCCCCTCGATAATTTTAAAAATTTTCGCACTGCCGCTTTCAGGAGAAACTTCTACCTCATATTCGGCATCTTCTTCTAATCCCTTATCTTTACGATAAGCCGCAAGAATGGCAGCTTTGATCGTCTCCATTACCGATTCCGCTGAAATCCCCCTTTCGTTACAAATTTGATTTAAGGCTACGGCAAATTCGGTACGCAAAGTTAAACTTGGCATTTTCATCTCTTTAATGAAAAAGGTGGGAATTCCGCCCACCTTTCCATTTTATTAAAATTCTTAGACTCTTATTATCCTAGCAAATTTTTGAGAAAAGTCAACGGTGAATTTATTTAAAAATTAGCCTTAGCACCGCTAATCTTTTCAAATTCTTCCAGAAGCCGCCGTTGTTGGCCAGTTAATTTCTCGGGAATCTGAATCAGAAGACGAATGTATTGATCACCTTTATAAGGGGTGTTAGGACGGGGAAGCCCCTTGCCTCTAAGTCTAATCAAGGTGCCAGGTTGAGTCCCTGGTCTAATCTTGATTTTTAAAACGCCGTCTAAAGTTGGCACTTCTGTTTCCCCTCCCAGTGCTGCCAAGGTAAAGGGGATTCTTTTATCAACAAGGATATCTTGACCATCTCGTCGGAAAGTTTCATCGTTGGCTACTTCAATAGAAACATAAAAATCAGAAAATTTAATTCTGGTGCCGTCATCCACGCCGGCAGGAATCTTGATTTTTCTTGCTTTTCCTTGATGAACAATGGTTTTCGTACAACCCTTAGCGGCTTCCATAAAAGATAATTTAAGCGAATAACGGGTAAGTCGCTGACGCTGACGAAAGGGTGAGGCGCCGCCAAAAAAGGATTCAAAAACCTCAAAAGGATCAGAAAAGCCGCCAAAATCAAAACCCAAGTCTTCAAAGGGTGAACCGCCGCCAACATGAGTGTAGGTATAAGTAAAAGGTCCCTGCCGATAAGTCCGTGTAAAAGGTCCACCCTCAAAGCCCCCAAAACCAGCGGCGCCGGCTTCAAAAGCGGCATGACCAAATTGATCATAAGCTTCTCGCTTCTTGGGGTCAGATAAAACTTCGTAAGCTTGGTTAATTTCCTTAAATTTCTCTGTCGCTTCAGGACTTTTATTTCGATCAGGATGCCAACGTAAAGCCAGCCGACGATAAGCCTGCTTTAGTTCCGCAGGCGAAGCATTCCTGTTCACTCCCAAAATATCATAATAATCCCTTTTAATTGCCATAATTTTCTTTATTGTAAGCTAAAATCGTCTAAGCTTAAAGGCCTCGCTGCCAAAGCGAGGCCAATCTTAAAATTTTAACTGCCAGTCTTAATTTTATTCGACGACTTCTCCTTCTTCGGCTTTACTTTTGTCTTCGGTTTTTTTCTTATGCTTTGCCGCTTTCTCCTTTGAATCTTCTGTTTTCCCTTGTTCTGGAGTGGTTCCAGCCTGCTGATAGAGCTTTTCGCCAATCTTTTGTAGTTTTTCGGAAAGATCTTTCGTCGCCACTTCAATTGTTTCTTTAGTCACATCCTCTTTTTTCAGTAACTCTCTTACTTTTTTTACCTCCTCTTCAACTTCTTTTTTTTCTTCCTCTTGGATCTTATCGCCTGCTTCTTTCAGGGTTTTTTCTGCCACAAAACATAGGTTGTCGGCTTGATTTTTGGCTTCAATGGTTTCTTTTTTAATTCTATCTTCTTCAAGATGTTTCTCTGCTTCGGCAGTCATCCGCGCTACTTCCTCTTTGGATAAACCAGTAGAACCCTGAATGGTAATTTTTTGTTCCTTACCTGTTGCTTTATCTTTGGCGGTAACGTTTAAAATCCCGTTGGCATCTAAATCAAAAGTTACTTCAATCTGGGGTACCCCTCTCGGCGCCGGGGGAATCCCATCCAAAATAAACCGGCCCAATGATTTGTTATCCGCTGCCATCGGCCGCTCACCCTGTAAAACATTAATTTCTACCTGAGTTTGATTATCGGCCGCGGTAGAAAAAATTTGGCTTTTGGCCGTCGGAATGGTAGTATTGCGACTAATCATCGGAGTAGCTACCCCTCCCAAAGTCTCAATAGATAAAGTAAGCGGTGTCACATCCAAAAGAAGAATATCCTTAACCTCGCCTGTTAAAACTCCTCCCTGAATAGCGGCACCCACCGCCACCACTTCATCAGGATTGACACTTCGATTTGGTTCTTTGCCAAAAAAATCCTTAACCGTTTGATAAACTTTAGGCATGCGTGTCATACCACCTACCATAACCACCTCATCAACATCTTTAATGGTAATCTTGGCATCTTTTAGACAAGCCTTAACAGGTAAAATGGTTTTCTCAATTAAATCATCTACCAGTTGCTCCAATTTAGAGCGAGTCAATTTCATGGTTAAATGTAAAGGTCCTTCTCGGCCCTGAGTAATAAAAGGTTGATTAATTTCCGTTTCCATCGAAGAAGAAAGTTCAATTTTTGCTTTTTCCGCTGCATCTCTAATTCTTTGCAAAGCCTGAGAGTCTTTTCTTAAATCAATCCCTTGCTCTTTTTTAAACTCATCAGCAATATAATCAACTAAGCGCTTATCAAAATCATCACCGCCCAAATGGGTATTGCCGTTGGTTGCCTTTACTTCATAAACGCCTTCTCCTAGCTCTAAAATAGAAATGTCAAAAGTCCCCCCACCTAAATCATAAACAGCAATAGTTTTTGCACCCTTTTTATCCAGTCCGTAGGCTAAAGCCGCTGCCGTGGGTTCATTGATAATCCGTTTTACTTTTAAACCTGCGATTTCTCCTGCTTCTTTGGTGGCATTACGTTGGGAATCATCAAAATAAGCCGGTACTGTGATCACTGCTTCAGTTACCTTTTCACCCAAATAAGCTTCGGCATCAGCCTTGGCTTTTTGAAGAATTTTGGCAGAAATTTCTTGAGGGGTATAAACTTTTCCTGCTACCTCGACACAGGCCAAACCTTTATTGTTAGCAACAATCTTATAAGGTAACCACTTAATATCTTCCTGAACACTTGGGTCTTTAAATCTTTTACCCATCAACCTTTTAATACTAAAAATGGTATTTTTGGGATTTAAAACCATTTGACGTTTGGCTACGTCACCAACTAAGTTTTTGACTGGCTCAACCACCGAAGGAATAACATTGCGACCTTCGGCCGAATGAATAACTTTGGCTTTACCACCTTCCATCACGGCCACACAAGAATTGGTTGTTCCAAGATCAATACCAACAATTTTATTCATAAACACCTCCTATAAAATTCCAAAATTTAAATTATTTTCTAAGCCTTTTTACCTACCACCACTTTGGCGGGTCTCAACAATCGTCCTTTCAGCTTATAACCATTTTCCACAACTTTTAAGATTTGATTTTCTTGACCAGCTTGAGTTTCAACACACTCCATCAAGTGGGCGTCAAATTTTGTCTTTCCTGCTTCAATAGGAATTACTTCAACTCCTTCTTCGTTTAAAATTTTTTTAAACTGATTAACGCTTAAATCTAATCCTTGGTCTTTTAAGTGGGCTGCAGTCTTTTCTAAATTAGAAAATAAAGGTAATAACTTTAAAATCAAATCGCTGTTTGCCCACTCCAGCCATTCTTTTTTTTGTTCAGCCGTCTTTTTTTCTAAATTTTGATAATCTGCTAAAGCCCGTTTCCATTTATTGGTTAAATCTGCCACTTCAGTTTTTAATTTCTCAATTTCTGAATTTTCCTTTTGGTTTTTAATTTTGATTTTTGATTTTTGCATTTTTATCTCCTGTTTTCTCTACCACTCTTTAAGAATATCATTAAGTAAAGTGCCAAAATATCTCACCGTCGGAATTACATAAGCAAAATTAAACCGGCACGAACCAATAACACCCAGCGAACCCTTAAGACTTGAAGCTTGAAAGTCAGTAAACACTAAAGCACAGGAATTAAGAACTTCCAAACCCCAATCTTCACCCAGTAGAACATGAACACTTTCTTCTTCAGCAGCCTTCGCAAAAACTTTATGAATTGCCGAAAAATCCTCAATTAAACCCAGAACGGTTTTGGTAACATCGATATCAAAAAATTCAGGAAGATCTAAAATATTCGCATAGCCGGCATGATAAAGATCCCCTTCGCTGGTTAAAGCCACCGCTAGGGCATCGGTTTTTTGAGCTAAAACCTGCGTAGTTTGACTTAGAAGTTTTTCTATCTTTGTCCGCGCATCCCAAATTTTTTCCTTGACGGCGACTTCGTCGGCTACCGAAAGCTGCTTTTCTTCCATCAATTGTTTGAGGTAAAACCTCAAAGCAGCAGTCGTGGGTAACCGCCCGCCGGAAATATGAGCTTTATGCAAAAAACCTTTCTTTTCTAGTTGAGCCATTTCATTGCGAATCGTGGCGGGTGAAACCCCTAAATTATATTTTTTATCCAACATCTCACTTCCCACTGCCTCACCGCTTTGAATATTTTCTTCAATGATGGTTTTTAAAATTTTTAATTGTCGAGGTGTCAGCTCTTCATTCATGAGTTTTAAACCTCCCTTTAATTAGCACTATCCTAACAAGACTGCTAAGAGTTGTCAAGAGGATAAAAAGAAACGAGAAAGACCATAAATTTCAAGAATCAGGATTTAATAACAACCTTTTTTAATATAAAAGATAAAGGGTAGTTTTTGGGAATCATGAATTTTCTGGGCTAGAGCCAAACCCACATAACGCCAGTGCCAAGGTTCAAAATTATAGCCGGTCAAAACTTGATCCTCTTTACCATGAGACATCACAAAGCCATATTTATAGGCATTTTCTTGCAACCACTGCCATTCTTTATCTCCTTCCTTAATTGTTCTTTTGTCAGAAAAAGCCAAATCCACCGCGGTTCCCAACTGATGTTCGCTGTAACCAACTTCGGCAACTTGCCGGTGACCCTGCTGACCTAGCAACTTTAAAATTTTTTCTTTTAAAAAACGCTGTTGATCAGCGGAACGGTAAGCAGACAAAACATAAACTGAGCTCCCTAAATCTTGATGTAAAGCACTTAAGAGCAATTTAAGCTGTTGGGCCGCCTCCGCCCTTAAATATTGCCGACCAAAGACGGCAAAATTTTCTTCTTGAAACAAAACTAAATCTTGAGGTTGATAAGAAGGATCGATACTCGTATATTTGGTCACCGCGATGTTTAGGGAATCTTCATTAAAGCAAATTTTACCGGCTTTTTTTTCTGATTCTTCCAAGGCAGTCATTAAACCCAAAACCTTTCTAAAATCTTGATTTTTAGAAATCAAACACCAGCTGATAATCCCTAAAAAAATGATCAATAAGCTGAAATTAATTTTATTTTCAATCATTAAGTAAAGTATAATTAACTTTATGAAAATTGTCGCCGATCTTCATCTCCATTCTAAATATTCCCGCGCCGTCTCTCAACAAATGGATCTTTTTTATCTTGAAGAATGGGCTAAAAAAAAGGGGATTGACTTGCTGGGTACCGGCGATTTTACCCATCCCTTGTGGTTTAGTGAACTTGAAACAAAGCTAAAAGAGGTTTCTGAAGGTATTTATGTCTTAAAAGATCATTCTTCGGCGGCGGTAAATTTTGTTTTAACTTGCGAGCTAAGTTCAATTTATTCTCAAGGTGGCCGCTTAAGACGTATTCACAATCTTGTTTTCGCACCTTCTCTGGCTACGGCAAAAAAAATTAATCAAGAATTAACCAGAAGAGGGGTTAATCTTCTGGCTGATGGTCGACCAACCCTTGGTTTATCTGCCATCCACTTAGCAGAGTTAATTTGGTCGTTGGATGAAAATTGTTTAATTATCCCCGCTCATGTCTGGACACCATGGTTTTCTTTGTATGGTTCAAAATCAGGTTTTGATTCTCTTGAAGAATGCTTTGGTAATTTTCAGAATAAAATTTACGCCATTGAAACTGGTTTATCGTCTGATCCGGCCATGAATTGGCGCATTGAAGAACTTAAAAATCGTTCAATTTTATCATTTTCCGATGCCCACTCACCAACAAAACTTGGTCGAGAAGCCACGGTTTTTAAAATTAAAAATAAAAGCCTGAAAAATCAAGTTAATTTCTCTTTTAAAGATTTGGCAGCAGCCATCAAACAAGAAAAAGAAGCAGTTTGGGAAATCAGTCACACAATTGAGTTTTATCCCGAAGAAGGTAAATATCATTACACTGGCCATCGCCATTGCCAGATTAGTCAATCACCGCAGCAAACCAAAACTAAGGGTTTCATCTGTCCGGTTTGTGGTAAACCCCTAACTGTAGGGGTGATGTCCCGAGTAGAAGAACTTGCCAGCTTCAATTCCCAAATTTTAAAAAAAGAAAGTCATTATGGAGTCATTGTCAATTATTCTGCGCTTTCACCTAACCGCCCCCCTTATATTATGTTAGTCCCCCTTTTGGAAATTTTAACTGAAGCCTTGAAAACCAGCAGTCCTCAAAAACTCCTCAAAGCTTACGAAAATTTGATTCAAAATTTCCAGTCTGAATTAACGGTCTTGATCAAAACACCCATTGAACAAATCGCTAAAGTAGCGGGTGAGAGAGTTGCGGAGGGGATAGATAAAGTCAGACATGGAAAAATTGTTATCAAGCCTGGTTTTGATGGTCTTTTTGGCTTGGTAAAAATTTGGCCGGAAAGGAATGAAAAAACGCCACTTGTCAAAGAGCAGATGAGTCTGTTTTAATTAAATTGTTTAATAAAATTTAAAAAAGGAGGGGCTATGGCTACCTCTCATAAACTCTCATCAGGTTTAAACCGGAATCTGGCTGCGGCTTTAAGCTATGCCGGAATTTGGATAACCGGACTTATCTTTTTTTTATGGGAAAAAGAAGATAAATTTGTTAGGTTTCATGCCCTCCAATCGCTTATCTTTTTTGGCGGTTTAACTATTATCACCATGGTTCCCTTTTTAGGCTGGTTACCCATTTGGTGGATTTTGGGTTTTGTTGTTTGGCTTATCTGCATTGTCAAGGCTTACCAAGGGGAGGAATTTTTATTACCTTTTGTGGGCCAATTCGCCAAAAATAAGCTGGAAGAAATGAAATAATCATTCCTCTTAACTTCCTCCTCGATACCTTGAAATTGAAGGGGATTTAAAATATAATTTTAGTTTAGTTTAATGAAAGCTCGTGATGCACAAGTTTTTAGGATTTATTATCATCTTTTTTTTGTCTTTAGGTTTAGGGGGCTGTAACCTGCCTTTTCTAAAGCCAAAAAAAGCGGCCATTCAAGTGCTTGCTAACCCGACAGCGGCGGTTTTTCTCAATGATGAACGGGTTGGCACTACCCCATTTTTTGACGATAAAATTAAACCTGCGGATTATAAAGTCAAACTGGTCACCGAAAGTAGTCAACCGCCTTTAGTTTGGGAAGGTAGAGTTAACCTTATTGGTGGTGTTCTCACCGTGATTAACCGGGATCTCGGAGAAAATGAAGAAAAAAGCAGTGGTTATGTCTTATCATTAGAACCCCAGACCAATAAAAAAACTGCAAGCATGGTAGTCCGTACCATTCCCGATGGTGCCGTCATTTCTTTAAATAATGAACCTAAGGGATTTGCCCCTTTAAGTGTGGATAATTTAAACGAAGGAGAAGAATCGTTAGTCATCTCTTCACCAGGTTATATTGAGAAAAGTTTTAAAGCTAAATTTATCAAAGGTTATAAACTACTGGTTGACGCCCAACTTGCCAAAATGCCTGAAGAACAACCAAAAGTGGAAGAAGAAAAAGAAGCAACCGCCTCGGCCCAGGCCTCACCAACGCCCAAAACCAGTCCCAGCCCAAGTCCTAAAAGCAGCGCTTCGCCCAGCGCCAGTCCTAAAGAAATTGATGAATCTTTCCCCAGACCTTACGTTGTGATCAAAAGCCCAAACTTCGGTTGGGTAAGGGTTAGAAGCGAACCGAATACCCAAAGCCAAGAATTAACAAAGGTGAATGACGGTGAACAATATAAATGGCTGGCAACCAGTGCCGGGTGGTATAAGATCGAATATGAAGAGGGTAAAGAAGGCTGGATTTCTGGCAAATACGCGGAATTATATAAATAAATAGCGAGTCGCTTAAGCTAAAAATTAGACTAAAGTAAACTAAGGCTAAATTTTAAACTTCCTTTAACTTTACAAACCAAAACTAAAATTGCGCAAACTCTTATAAACTTAAAAGAAACCTGCTTTTCTTTATTTAATTCTAAAAGTGGGTTTAAAAAATTGATTTAAACCTACCAATAAATTGTCAAAATTAAAAGGAAAATCCAAATAATTATCGTCACAATAAGCGGTTTATCTGAAAAGAAAACCTCTTCCGGTGATTCACCTTTACCCTCATAAATAAGTTGCACATAGCGCATCACACCATAAATAACAAAGGGAATGGTCAACATTGTCCATTTTTGAGCAACTAAAGCCCGTGGTAAATCAGCCATAATCGGCAATGTTTTACCCAATTCTAAAGCTGTCGGTTGAGAAAAGGTAAACAAAGCGTAAGTCAACCAAGTCGCGGTAGCAAAAATTGAAGTATAAACGTCCAGTAATTTCTCCGAATAAAAAAGTAGGGCTTTACGGTGTTTAGCTGCCAGACCTGCCAATAAGGTCAATTCACAACGTCTTTTCCCTACTGCCAAGAATAAAGAAAAGGAAGTTACACAAAGTAAAAGCCAAACCCCGATATGGGCATTAACGGCAACCGCTCCAGCCCAAACCCTTAAAATAAAACCAACAGCAATCACTAAAACATCTAAAATGGCTTTTTGTTTAAAATAAAAGTTATAGCTTAAATGCAAAAGAAAATAACAAAAACAAATCATAAAAAAGAAAAAAGAAAGATTGAAGGCTAAAAGTAAAGTTATAAAAAAACCAGAAACAGCTAAAAAAATTGCCATGGGGAAAGGTAAGGTACCAGCAGCAATTGGCCGACGACACTTAACAGGATGCAACCTATCTTGTGGGGCATCAACTAAATCATTAAAAAAATAAACAGTGGAGGCAGCTAAACAAAAAATGGCAAAAGCGGCAATTGCTGCCAAAAGCTTTTCGGGGATGAACAACCAACCGGAAAGGGTTAAGCCTACAAATAAACTTAGGTTTTTAACCCATTGCTTTGGTCGAGCTGAGATGAGAATTGCTTTAAAAACTTTATCCATATTAAAAAACTTCCCAGAATCACCATTAGCATCATGATTGTATACAATTTCCCCCTAGAACTCAAACTAAGGGCCAAAATTCCTAAAATAAGGGTAGTTAGCCAGTAAAAAATTGCCACTTTTCTCTTACTCCAGCCTGCCCGCAAAAGATGATGGTGTAAATGCTGGGCATCTCCCCAAACCGGCGAGCGACCGGTAAACAATCGATAAAGGACCACAAAAAAAGCATCCACTAAGGGTAAACTTAAAACCATGATTGCGGTCCCTACTTTAGTGGTGGCGAGAATCGAAAGCACGGCTAACATAAAACCCGCAATTGTCCCACCACCATAGCCCGGCATAATTTTCTGGGGATAAAAATTAAAAGGTAAAAAACCAAAGTAGGCGCCGGCGGTAATAAAAGCCAAAACCGCAACCGGCCATTGCGTAATGTCAGCCGAATAGCGAAAACTGGCGATGCCCACGGTCACCGAAGCAATCACAACAATCCCTGGCAGTTGACCATCAACGCCCTTGGCCCAGTTAACAAAATTCATACAAGCTAATAACCAAATTACGGCAAAAAGGTCAGCTAAAAGCCAAAGATGGCGCACCTTCCCAAAAAGAAAAATTGATAACTGGGGCTGATCTAAGCGAATAATCCCGCCTAAAGGATTGGTGATAAAAGGAATGCCAATACCGCCACCAACGACACACAAGCAAGCCAGAAATCCCAAAAAAAGACGAAGATAAGGATTAAGATCAAAAAGATCGTCAAAGAAACCAATCACCGCCAGCATCAAAAGTCCCAATAAAATTGCCCATAAATGTTTATCTGTCGGTAAAAAAAATAGACTGCTTAAAAAAATGGCCAAAAAGATGACCAAGCCGCCTCCTCGAGGAACTGGATACCGATGAATTACTTTTGGATGTTTTTTCCCAGAAGGGTCATCTAACCAACCAAAGCGACGGTAAATTTTTATTATAAGTGGCGTAAAAAGGAAGGCCAAAAGTGAAGAAACTAAAAAAACTTTAATCAGTTGCAGCAAATCCATAAAAATAATTTAAATCGCCAGCAAAAATAAAATCTTGAAAAAGGTGGTAATTAACAAAAATGTCAGCAAGATATTCGTCGCTAAAAAAATCTTGCTTAGCAATTTTTCTTTTTCAGTTTGTCGATAGGCTAAAAAGATATTAAATAATCCTAGAAATAAAAGTAGACTTGGCAATAAAAAGAGATTTTTTTTGTCAGCTAACTGTTCTTTCCCCCATGGTCGGCTGTAAAAAAGTGGCACCAATGGGGGTAAATGTTGCCAGAGCAAAACTAAAATCAATAAAATTAAAAAAACTGCCGCTAATAAGCTGTAACTGCTCCAAATAAAAAGTTTGTCTTTAAAAAACTCTGTCCACTTCATAGTCGTGCTTTTGCCACAAAAGGCTTTAGGTAAAAAGGGCAAATAAAATTAATTTAATCACCTTCTCTAATTTTACCCCTTTTTTAAAAAAATTGTGGTTCTTGCCAATTCAGTCACTTTAAAATAATCAAGCTTAATAAATTCGTCTAATTCCTCAAAATTAGGACTGTTTTTGATTTTAACAATTAAGCGCGGCTGGTTTTCTTTAAGCGCAAGGAGGGTTTCCTGCCATCCCTTAAAATCTACGACGTGATAAGCAACCGTGTAGCGACCCGGTGGTAGACGTTCACTCATGATATACAAACAAGGCTCATCTCCCCAAATAAAAATGTTTTCATAAGGATAACTCAAACTTTTGATGATTTTAGCTACTTGATAAAGTTCATTCACCTGCTCACCAAAAAAGGCAAAATAAGCTTCCTTGCTTTTTTGGCCGGTTAAAAATTGATAAAAATTTTGATAGTAGGGCCAAACTGGATAAGACCAAAATTGGTAATGCCAAAAGGCGAAAATCAGTAAAAAAATTGCACCCATAATCCAGACTTTTTCCAAAATTTTTCTCCCCTTAAAAAACCAAATTATTAAAAGCGAAAGAGCCGGACCAACTTGGAGTAAATAATGCGGGTATGGTCTACCAGAAAGCAGGGCAGCAAATAAATCAAAGAAGAACCACAAAATTAAAAAAAGAAAGTGTTTAGCTAAATGTTGCCGTGTCAAAAAAATCAGGATAAGGATTAAAGTTAAAATTATGCCTCGATGGCTAAACCCTGAACTTAAAGAAAATAAAGGCTTCTGCCACTCACCAGCCCACGCAGAAAGATAACCAAGGTTTTGAAAAAAAATTGCTTTTAAATAAATAGCCAAAGCCCTTTGCCACCAGTAGTAAACCACCGTTAATAAAGGCAAGAAAGAAAATCCCGTGATTAAAAAGAAAAAATTTTTAAGCTTGGCACTTGTAAGTTTTAACTTTGGGGTTTTAAAAATTAAAAAAGTGAAAGCAGCTAAAAAAGTAAAACCGGCTGGAACTTTAAAAAGAAAACCTAAACTAAACAAAACCCCAATTAAAAAATAGTTTTTAGTTTTAAATTTGGAAATCAAAAACAACATGGCGGCCGTGGTGGGCATAATCATAAAAATTTCACCATTGGCAATATTCCCTTCCTGAGTCACACTAAAAATGGTAAAAAATAAAGCCGCAGCAAAAGCGCTCAGTTCATTTTTAAAAATTTTTTTTGCCAAAATAAAAATTAGCCAGACATTAATTAAGTGCCAAAAAAGTAAAAAATAACGAAACCAAAATTGATTACCGACTAAAGCAGCAACCAAGTAAATAAGAGGCGGCTTATTATCATAAATATCTCTATAAAGAACCAGTCCCTGACGCAAACCTAAACCCAAAGTTAAATAAATACCTTCATCACCATAACGATAAGGTTCGAAAAGTGAAGGTAATTGCAAACAAAATGCCAAAAAAATGGCTATGCCTAAACCTTTGGAAATATTTAATCTTTTCTGACCATCCATAAAAACACTAAACCATCAAATTTTTGACTAAAACTGACCACAAAATTTTCAATTTTGACATCTTGAGGTTCTTCACTGCTAATCACGCCAATTTTTTTAATTTCTCCTAAAGATTTAATTATATCCTCTGGCTTCATTTGAGCAGTACCCACAAAAAAGGGTAAGTCGCCGCTGGGCACATAAAGCGGCGCCCTCAAACCATAGTATTTTGCTTCCCATAAATGATGGGCTTTCCCCGGATAATTAATCAAAACATCGTTTGCCTGAATCTGGGTTTTAATATATTGAGCTAATTGAGAGAAAGGTCTGCGGGTAGGATAAAAAAAATACTGAAGATCAAACCAAAGCCAAATTAAAATCAGCGCAGAAATCAGGACCAAGCTAATTTTTCTTCTTTCCGAAGCCAATAAAAGCAACAAAGCTGGCAAGGTATAAAGTAAATAGCGGTCAAAAAAAATAGAACTCATCAGCTGGGAAATAATAAAAGTAAAAAAAATTGGCAAAAAAAACCATAAAAGTAAAAAATAATCAATTTTTCTTTTTGCCTTCTGCCAGCGACGCAAAAATAAAAGCAGGCTTGTTAAGAGTAAAACGAGAGTTTTAAAATTTTCCGTTAAATTTTGGGTTAAAAAACTCTTTCCTAAATTAAAAAGCGAGCTTAAATTCGGTTTTGCCAGCCAAAAACCACTTTTCACAAGCATTGTTTGATAATATAAAGGAAATAACCAAGGCAGATAAAAAAGAAAAATAAAAAGGAAGGGTAAAATCAAGAAGAAATTTTTCTTAGGGCGCTGAATAAATTGAAAAAAATTCCAAGTAAATTGCAAAATCAAGGCAAAAAGAGAAAAGTGGTGAGTATATAAAGCGGTAGTCGCCGTAAAAATATAGGCCGGCCATTGTTTTTTTAAAAAGAAATAAAAGGAAAGGCTGGTGGTGAAAGCCAACAAGGCATACATCCTTCCTTCAAAGGCATAGCTAAATAAAAATGGATTTAAAAAGGTTAAAACCGCTACCAGAAAACCGGTTCGCTTTCCCCATAAATAACGACCTAAGAGAAAAAGCGTCACTACCGTTCCCAGATGAAAACTAAATGATAAAAAACGAATGGCTACTTCGCTGGCACCAAAAAGTTTCAACCAAAAATGAAGGAGGAAATAATAAAGCGGTGGTGAGGTGTCATGGGCAACAATTTTAACAATCTCTCTCAAGCTTTCATGACTAGCCAAAACCGCCGCAAAGGCTTCATCACCCCACAGACTTACATTAAATTGATTCATATGACTTGAGTTTAACAAGATTTAAATTGGCAATCAAACTTTTTCGGTAACCCGATATTCGATATATTTACCAAGCATTAAACGTGTATGAGCATCTAGACCTGGTAAAGCCCCAAATAAAAAGCCGACAACTGGTAAAAAAATGAATTCTAATGGTGACAATAACTGGCGCCAACGGGAAACCTCCGTAGGTCTTTTTGGTCGCTGTTGCCAATCAATGATAATTAAAATTAAAATTGAAATTAAAGAAACAGTTAAAATTGCCGAAGAAACTTGAGGTAGGGTTTTTCCTAAAATGGTTCGGCTAAATTCCTTGTTTAAAAGCGGTGGCAAGGCCGCGCCAATGGTAATCGCAAACCAATTAACCGGCCACAAAAAATGATCCTCAATCACTTTAAAAACCCTAAGGGTTTTTTGCCAAAAATTAATCTCTTTGCTAACCAACCAATGCCAAATGATATAAGCATCATCGGAAACCCCCCAGGCCCAACGTTTCACCTGTTCATACTGATTAATAATGGTTTTCATAAAAGTTGTTGACTCGGCAGCATCTTGATAAACTGGTAAAAAAATTGGCTCAACCTGGACTTTGCCTTTAAGTTTAAAAAAGGCTTTAAAAAACAACCGATAATCTTCAGGAATCACGTCTGTATCCCAAAACCCAATTTTTCTGAGGAGATTTAAAGATAGCGAATAAGTGGAGAAATTGATGAGTCTGTCTTTCCGCAACAAAAGCCCTAAGTGAACTACCGAAGCACTGGTATTAAAAACCCGAATTAAAATAGGCACCCGCCAGATATTGTTATAAAAATTAATTGCTGGTTGGAAAATTTTTAAGTGTCTTTTGGGATCATCAAGAAATTTGTAGGTCAAACAGGCAAAATAATTGGGATGTAAAATTGCATCGGCGTCATTGCTTGTAACAGTAAAATAATCAGGGTCTAATTTTTTCTTATCAACCAGCTCCCGGCTGGCAAATTTGGCAGCCCAAGCGGTATTGGAAGATTTACCCTTAACTTCACCCGGTAAATCAGGATGAAAAGTGGTATAAAAAAAGCCAAAGCTCTCACCAAATTCTTTTTTTAAAATCCTTGCCTTTTTTCTACCAGCTGAACCTTCTCTTTCTTCAAAAGAAAGCACGACGCAAAGTTTCTTTTGAGGATAAGTTTGCTGCCGCAAACCATTTAAAGTACGTTTCAAAATATGAAGAGGCTCTTTATAAGTAGGAATAATAATTAAATGATAAATTTTTTGCCAATCAGGAAAAATTTTCACATCCCCCAACCAGTCAAAACTCTGGTAAGCTTTAACTTTGTAATGACCAAGTAGCGCCAAAAAGGCGATTGAAGTTGAACGGTAAAACCAATAAACATCAAAAGCAATAATATAATAAGCCACGATTTCCGGAATAATAAAAGAACCCCAAAAAGGAAAAAGAATCAAAGACCAAGAAAAAAAACCGGGCAGGATCTCTAATAAACGAAAAATGGTTTTTTTATTTTTAAATAACCATTTAAACATTTTTAATCAAGCTTAAATAATCTAGTAGTGTTTTGACTGGTACATTTAGCTATTTCAGCAAAGGAGTCACCTTTTATTTGGGCAACAAACTGAGTGATAATTTTAAGATTTTGAGGCCGGTTGGGAAAAATTTTTTGACTTCTGAGGGGTTCTGGCGTTAAAAAAGGAGCATCGGTTTCCAAAAGGATTTTCTGCTTTGGTACTATCTTGATAATTTTTTGCCACTGAGGCTGATAGGTAATATTGCCATCAAAACCTACATAAAAACCTTTTTTTAAAACCCAAGTTAAAAATTTTTCATCTCCGGAAAAACAATGAAAAACTCCCTTTAAATTTTTAAAATTTTTTAAAACTTTTTTTATCTCTTGCTGAGCTTCTCGACAATGAAAAATTATTGGCAGTTTCATTTCGCGGGCTAATTCAAGCTGAAGTAAAAAAATTTCTTGCTGAAGGTTTTTAAGTTTTTGGTCAATTTGGCAATTTTGAGACTTTATCTTTTCGTTTTGATGATAGTCTAAACCGCACTCGCCAATCGCTACGACTTTGTTATTTTCCGCCAATTTCCTCAACTCATTTTTAATAATTTTTAGCTTTTGCTCTTCTTCCTGACAATGATGAGGGTGAATACCGACGGCCGCGTAAATGTTTTCATAACTCCTGGCCAGCTCCACGGCTCTTTTTGAAGAAACCAAATCAGCGCCGGGAACAATAATTTTTTGCACACCCTCCTCTCTGGCTCTCCACAACACATCATCTAAATTTTTTCTAAAAGCCTTAAAATTTAAATGACAATGACTATCAATTAACATCGCAAAAAAGTAACCTGATTTTTATTTAATTCTTGGAAAAAGCGGTTTAACTGGCATGGTAATTTTCTTTTGTTTAAACAGTGAGTCTATTTTTTTTGCCGTTTTTGGTAAAAAGGGCTGGAGCAAAAAGACCACTTCCTGTAATTCCCTCACTGGTTTTTGTAAAACTCTCCTTAAATCCTCGTCAGTTTTCGTCCAGGGTTTTTCTTCGTTAAGATATTTATCTATTTTGGCAAGTTTCTCCCAGAGCAAAATAAGTACCTCATTAAACTTATAAGCCGCTAATAAATTCTTAATTTTTGGATAATTTTGAATCTTAAAGGCTAAGTTTGAAATTTGAACGCTAAAATTGGCTCTCTCGGCAAGTTTTGCCAATCGTTGAACCAAATTGCCAAGACCGTTGGCTAAATCAGCATTATAAACTTCTTGAAAATGTTTAAGATTAAAATCGGCATCATTAAAAGGAGGAAATTCTTTCAGTAAATAATAACGAAGAGCATCAACACCGTAATTCTCCACTAAAACAAAAGGATCAATCACGTTTCCTAAAGATTTGGAAATCTTCTGACCATCAATGGTAATAAAACCATGAATTAAAATCTGCCTTGAATTAGGCAAGCCTGCAGACATCAGCATTGCCTGCCACATGGCTGCTTGTTGTCTTAAGTTATCTTTACCAGCTATCTGAACGGCTGGCCACCATTTCTTAAAATTTCTTGCTTCTGTTGGCCAACCAACAGCAGTTACATAATTAACCAAAGCGTCAAACCAAACATACATCACTTGCTCAGGGTCGCCGGGCACCGGCACTCCCCAAGGCATCTTTTCCTTAATTCTTGAAATACTAAAATCTTGCAAACCGCTAGCCACGAAATTTTGAATCTCCTTAAAGCGGCTGGAGGGGATTATAAAATTAGGGTGTTGGGTATAAAATTTCAAAAGAGGTTCCTGATATTTAGAAAATTTAAAAAAGTAATTCTCCTCTTCGATCATTTCCAAATTACGCTGGGGATGTAAAGGGCAACGACCTTCAATTAATTCCGAATCGGTTTTTGCGAGTTCACAACCAACACAATATTTAATTTTATATTTGGCTTTATAAATATCGCCCTTTTGAACACAACGCCGCCAGAATTCTTGTGCAGCCTTAAGATGGCGTTTTTCTGTAGTTCTAATAAAGCTGTTGTAGCTTAAGTTTAAAGCCCCTTTGAGTCTATTAAATTTTGTCGCCAGTTCATCAACATAAACTTGGGGTGGTTTTTTTGCCTCTTTTGCTTTTTGATAAATTTTTAAACCATGCTCATCTGTTCCCGTATTAAAAAAAACCTCATCACCAAGCAAGCGGTGATATCTGGCAAGGACATCTGCCTGAATTAATTCAAGGGCAAAACCCAAATGAGGTTCGGCATTAACATATGGCAAGGTAGTAGTAATGTAGAATTTTTTTCCCATAAAAAACTTTCTTCTTGATTATAACAAAATTTATGCCAGAAATCTGGATTAAAATCTGCTAAAATTAAGCTTAGAAAAATAAAAAAATTTTCTTTTAAAAGGCTTTTGTTTCAGTTTAAAATTGGGCTGGTAGCTCAGTGGCAGAGCACTACTCTTATAAAGTAGGTGTCGATGGTTCGAATCCATCCCAGCCCACACTTTTGAAGAAAAAACCATCGGCGATGGCGCCCACCCTGTTTAAAAGCGGTAAAGCCCTTTTTAGATAGAAAAGCCGCTAAATATTAATTAAATATTAATTAAATATAGGGAAGTCCAAGTCAAATCTTTTGAAAAAGAATGACTAACTTCCATCACTATGTTTCGCGCGCCCGATTTTTGCTCGGCTCCGCCGAAGTAATTAGGTTAAGCCATTACCTGATTGCGCATTGACGCAGGAAGAAACATCAGTCTAATGTCCCTCAAATCTATGCTCCGTACACCACCAAATAATCTAGATACGAGTTGAGAATCAAAAGCATGAAGTTTTTGAAGCCATGAAGGCAATAGCTTAATATCCCAAGTTGGCAATCCTCGTGCAGCAAGCAATCTCACAAGATGACTTAAGCCTATTAGCGGCGCTTCTCTTAATACTTCTATTTGTTGTCTTTGCTCCTCTGTCAAGTCAAACTGATTTGGTTTTTCCAAAAGCTTACATAATTGTTGAAAGTGGTGTTTGATTTTTTTGATACGACCCAAAGGCTCCATCTTGGCATATTCTTCTCCCCCTTGGTTAACATGAAGCACTAAAATTTTATCTCCTGGGTTAACCGTATAAGGTTCAGGTAGCGCCCCACTGCTAATTATGTATGGCTCTCGCCCAATATAAACGCATACCTTCGCAACCACACTCCCAACTCTTAATCTATTAACTCCTATTTCCGTTCTGTCGCCAGAAAAAGAGTTAAATTCTGTTTGTTTAACAGAAGCTAAAAGAGGAACAACCATCGCTTCTGTTTGGGATAGTGTAAATTCACATGAGTTACGTAAAATGTTTGCTAAACTCGGATTGGCTCCAGCCGAAACTCCCAAAACAGAGGATAAAACTGCGATGGGCATATGGAATCGATCCTTCTTATCGCTCATCAGCGACAAAGCAAGTCCTGCAGAACTTAACGAAGCTGCTTGGGTTTGACCGGAAAAGGACAAGCCAAGCGCGCCGGCACTACTAACATCCCCTATTAATTTTCCAAGTTTACCTGGAGAAGTATCGAAGGAACTATTAATTAGCAACGAAGACGAAACCATTCCTGAGGCGTCGAGCTGATAAGTTGTTGATCTGTCACCAACAGAAATTAAAGGTACCAACATCAAAAGCAATCCATAAGGGTGCTGTTTAGTCATTAGTTCTAACCGCAACTTCTCAATTGGATTGAGTTGATGTAATTTATCCACAAAATGATTTAATTTTGGTATACCTTGTTCAACACTGGGCATATTTTGGGACTTAATGATGGTTGAAGTATATCAAATTTTTCACAGAAAGGCTAAAAAACGGCTTTGTTTTTTCATCTAACGAAATTGTTATGTTTTTATCGGAAACAGATTTAAGGGGAGTGCTTTTTGATGGCGCAATCTGACAGAAGAAGTAATTCTTTCTGCATCCCAGAGCTTGCGTCATTTAAGTTTCCCTTCTTTAAATTTTTGCGTTTTTTGAACCCACTTTCATGGGGCGTCCGATTTTTTACGAGCTTGAAAATCAAGTTTGAAAATGGTGCGGCAAATGACTGAAGTTACTCATCGCACTACCCTTGAAGTTCAGTCTGAATATTTTCGCAAAGTGTAAACTTGACAATTAAAGCGGTTAAACAAATAAAGAGAGACAGTCAAAATTTCTAAAATCCCTAAAACTAAAGAAATTCTTCCCTATATTTAAAATAAAAAGATTTAAAAAGAACAAAGTAATAAAAACTCCCAAGATAAACTTGTTTTCCCAAGTTGCCTTAAATTATAAAATCATTGACTAAAGCTGGTTATAAGGCTGGTGATGGCGTCGCACTGAACGTGGAAATTGGCGAAGGTGAAAAATTGGCGGGCAAAGAAGGTGAAGCTTTAGGTGAAGCTTGAAGTCTTAAATCCCTTAACTCTTGAATTATCCTTTTTAATTCCTGCCGTAAAGCTTGAATTTCTTTATGAATCGTTTGTAGAGTGGCTCGGGCATTTTGTAGAGTGGTTTTATTATCAGGATAACCCTCTGGCGTGAGGGCCATTAAACTTGCCTGAAGGCTTTGAATTTGGGACTTAAGATTAGCAATTTTATTTTGAATAGTTAAAAGAGCGTCCTCCAAAGATTTTACATCTTTACCTGCAGTCTTGGCTTCCTCAAGCTTACTTTGTAATTTAGCGATCGTGTCTTTAATTTTTGTTTCTAGAAGATCCAAGGCGGTGTCGCTAGCGGCTAAAAGATGAATTTTAGGTATAAACAAAGCATAAATACGATAAGCCTTAATGATTGATTGACTGTCGGTTTTAAGCGTCGCTAAATCTGTATCCGCGTTAATTTTATTTTTTAAGTCTTGAAGTTTTTCAATCTCTGCTTCTACCTGATTAATTAAACTGGTTTTCTGTGTCTCGCTTAATTTTTTAAAAGTCTGAAGGCGTTCACGCAACTTATTTAAAGATTGAATTCTGCGTTCAATTTCTTGAAGAGCTCGTTGCCGAAGACGATTCATTATCTGTTCCTGATTTTGAGTTCTCATTAATTCTCTTTCTGGACGTCTTTCTGCTCCTGACGTTGCCCCAAAAAAATTAACTTCTTGTGCCCACGCTTTTAAAGGGGCCAAAAAAAGCAAAATCAACCAACTCAAAAAAAATAATTTTAAAAATTTTTTCATTTTAAATACCTTCTAAAATCTCAATTTGCTGATCATTTAAACCCTGTCTCGCTTCCTCTTCATCTTTTGCTAACTGATTCAAGCCTTCATCGATACCTTTTAAATAATAGTCAAAAACCGGATCGCCTGTTTCCGAAATTGGCGAAGGCGAAGGAGAAGGAAGAGGTAAAGTTAAACCAATCTTTGCCGAAGCCGAAGGTGACGGCGAGGGGACAACCGCTAATTCCAATTTTTTTTGAAAGTAAAAAAATCCCAAGATGGCACCAGTCAAAACAAAGAAACAAAGAACACCAATCACCAAAAATTTTCTTAAGGAAGAGGCTGGTTTTATTGATGAAGGCGGTAAAGGTTGAGAAAGAGAAGGGCGTAAAGGTACTTCCGGTGAAGAAGCAGGTGGTGGAGTATTTGCTGGTGTAAAATTCAGATTTTCTTCCATGGACTGTTTTAAAGATAATGAAATAATTTGCTTCCGTCAAGGGCGAAATTTTTATCATTTTTCAAGTAATTAAGCTTAAGCCTCACTAAAACTTAATCAGTTGTTAATCATTTTAGAAATTATAAATTTTAGCTGAATCCTGACTTTAAATTCTCAGATAATTTATTTAAGGTGATTGTTATTCAACAGGATTGTGCCCAAGCTTACGAAAGGATATAATTAAACAAATCATGAAGCTTAACAAACTTAAGGCACTGGCTCAAGAAATCCGCCTTAATCTTATTAAAATGTTGGCTGCGGCTGGTTCTGGACATCCGGCCGGTTCTTTGGGTATTGTCGAAATTTTAACTGCCCTTTATTTTGGTAATTTATTAAAATATCGGCCTAAAAATCCCCAATGGCCTCAACGTGATCGTTTTTTACTTTCCGCTGGTCATTTATGTCCAGCTTTATATGCCATTTTAGCCAAGGCTGGTTATTTTGCTCAAGAAGAGCTGTCAACTTTGCGCCAGCTTGGTAGCCGTCTCCAAGGCCACACTCATCGTCAAACACCACCAGGGGTTGAAATTAGTGCCGGGTCTTTGGGCCAAGGTTTATCCATGGCTTGCGGTATGGCTTTGGCGGCAAAAATGGATAAGCATAACTATCAAGTTGTTTGTTTAACTTCCGATGGTGAACATGATGAAGGTCAGCTTTGGGAAGCAGTAATGTTTGCTGCTAAATATAAACTAAATAATCTTCTTAATATCGTCGATCGCAATCATATCCAGATTGATGGCCAAACCGAAATAATTATGCCTCTTGAACCGCTAAGAGAGAAATATAAGGCTTTTAACTGGCGGGTGATTGAAATTAACGGTCATAACTTCGGGCAAATCATTAACGCTTATCAAGAAGCTAAAAAAAACAAGAATAAACCCACAGTGATTATTGCTAAAACTATCCCAGGAAAAGGCGTTTCCTTTATGGAAAATAAGGCAGAGTGGCATGGTAAAACACCAACCGAGGAAGAAGCCAAGAAGGCTATCGAAGAATTAAAAAGTTCATAAAAATGAACAGTCTAAAAGCGACGCGCGCTGGCTTTGGTGAAGCCCTAAACAAATTAGGGGAAATCAACCCTAATGTTGTTGTGGTTTCTGCTGACTTAGCCAGTAGTTTAAAACTCAGTAATTTCGCTAAAAACTACCCCGAACGCTTCTTTGAGTGTGGTGTGGCAGAAAATAATATGTTAGGGGTGGCTGCGGGCTTAGCTCTTGCTGGTAAAATTCCTTTTGCCTGTTCTTTTGCCGCTTTTTCTCCGGCTATCAATTGGGCGGTAATTCGTCAAAGCGTTTGTCTTAATCAAGCCAACGTCAAAATTGTTTCTTCACATGCCGGTTTACTTACCGGCGCGGATGGTGCCAGCCATCAAGCCCTGGAAGACCTGGCGCTCATGCAAGTATTACCTAAAATGACCGTGGTGGTTCCCGCAGATTTCAATCAAGCTTATACCGCTACCTTAGCCGCTGCCAAAATTAATGGACCTTTATATTTAAGATTAACGCGGCCGGATACAGAACAGTTAATTGATTTTTCTTTTAAAAAAACTAATCTTTCTCTCAAACCTCACAAATTTCAAATCGGTAAGTGCCAAATCCTTAAAGAAGGTAAAGATTTAACGATCATTAGCTGCGGGCCGATAATCTTTGAAGCCATTAAAGCAATCAAGCAGTTATCTAATCTAGACATTGAATTAATTAATTGTCATACCTTAAAACCTTTGGATAAAAAAACCATCCTAAATTCTGTAAAAAAAACAAGAGCTTGTCTAACCCTTGAAGATCATCAAGTCTTTGGAGGTTTAGGCGCTAGTATTGCCATGTTCTTAGCGCAAAATTACCCCATACCTTTAAAAATTTTGGCTGTTGAGGACCGCTTTGGCGAGTCAGCAAGGAAAGAAACCGAACTCATCAAAAAATTTAATTTAGATAACCAAGCAATTATTAGAGAAATTAAAAAATTCCTCCGCCTCTTTAAATCTAATGATTCGAATCATTAGATTTTAAACTTTGGAGTTCTTTTAGAGAAGTAGCTTCATAAGGCTTCTTGTCATCCCGAAAGCGCTTCAAACGTGGGAAGCGCAAAGCCAAACCAGCAGTATGAATGGGTGAATAAGTAATATTGTCGGCTTCAATTTCAACTACTAAGCTGGAACGACACCAAACATCAGGAAAGAGATTTTTATGAACAAAATATTCTTTTGGTTTTTGGTTTATTTTGAGTTTTTCACAACGTTGATACATCTCTTGCCATTGTTTATCTGTCAAACCTGTACCGATTTTGGAAACAGTTAAAATTTTATTTTTATCAGGAATTCCTACCAAAAAAGCACCAATACCAAAACTCGCTCTTTTTCCCCGACCTTTATAATAACCCATCACCACACAATCAATCGTGTCCGCCAATTCTGATTTCATACCGGCTTTGTACTTCACCCAATTATAATTTCTCGCTCCTGCCTGATATCCCGCCTCGAGTTTTTTTGCCATCAAACCCTCCAAGCCTTCACTAACGACTTCCTGAAAAAATTTTTCAAAATCTTCAGCCTTGTCTACGATTTTCTGTTCGGTTAAAACAATATTTTTCGTTTGACTTTTTTGAAAGATCTCGGTCAGAATTTTTCGGCGTTCCTGAAAAGGCAAATTTAACAAAGATCGATTTTGATAGTTCAAAATGTCAAAACAAAAAACTTTCAGGGGCAGGGCTGCTGCCTTCGCTCGAACGCCATGTTTACGCTTCCGTTGAATGGTCTCCTGAAAAGGGAGAAACTGACCGGTTTTGGGATGATAAGCAATCGCCTCTCCGTCTAAAATTACTGACTCTACGGGTAATTTCTGGGCTTCTTTAACGATATCGGGAAACATTGAGGTTAAATTATCCAAATTTCTGGAAAAAATTCTCACAAAGTACTGTTTTTGACTATCGAATAAATTTAAACTTGTCTCCTCTTGTGGACTAAATTTTCTTTTTTTATCAAGATGTACCTCGCAACGCAAACCATCATATTTGGGTTCAAGAGCGCAACGCCCCCCCATTTTTTCTAAAATTTCCTCTGGGTTTTTTAATCTTTCTGCCTTAGCCGGCAAAATAGGAATTCCCACTTCGCTTTTAATTTTCCTAATTCCCTTAAGGCCCTCTTTTTTAAAAATGCTGGCAATTTTACCAATATCTGCCAAAACATTAAAAGCTGCTTCTAAAGGCTGCCGAAGACTCTTATTACCAGTCTGACTCCAAGAAAGTGCATCCAAAACTGTCATATCGGAAAAACCAAGACGTAATTTCTGCAACGAAATCCGTACCAAGTATTTTGCCGATAAAGGATCAATATTCCTCAAAAGTTCTGCCATTTTATTAATTTTTCTTTCTTGTGAACCTTCACCTGATTCCTGAGCAATTTCCACTAATTTTTGATAAACTTCCTTGACGTTAATTTGCAAATTTTGATGAGCATTTTTAATTTTTAATTTTTGTTTTTTTATCTTAAAAGCGACCTCACCAAGATCGCCCATTTCTTTGTAAGTCTTTGCAATAATTGTTGGTGTCACTTGAAGAGCAGTAGCCAGAACACGAATCATCATCTTCTCTGCCAACATCAGCTCAATACCAAGATATTTGGGAGCCAAACGACCTAAAACCAAGTAACAAATTTTATCAATCTCAGCCACCGTTGATTTTTTAAAAACCTCAGCTAATATCCGGGTCATCTCTAAGCGTGAAGCGGTCTTTTCTAAAAGATTTAAAAATTGAGAAAGTTCTCTAAAATCCATGGGTAGTTATTATTGAACTAAACGGTATTTGACGCCTTTAGTCTTACCCTCCCTAACAATTAAGCCTTTTTTCAATAAATCTCTTAAATCTCTTAAAATTGTGTCTTCGGAAACCATTTTTAAAATTTGTTTGGCTTGAGCCATTTCTAAGGACTTATGTTCTTTTAGAAACTTTACTAACTTTATTTGTCTTGAAGAAAGAATTATCTGTTTACCCAAACGATCCTTTAAACTACTATCCAAAGATAAACTCTCAACTTTTTCTTTGACTTTTTGCAATTCTACAGCCAAGCCATAAGTAAAATATTCTAACCAATTTGTAAGATCATTATTAAGGCTAACGCTTTGAAGATGCTGATAATAAGCGGCGGCATCTTGATCATAATATTCTTCTAAAGAAAAGAAGCGTTTAATGTCATAACCTTCACGGAAAAGAATCAAAGTTGCAAAAGCACGAGCTACGCGACCATTACCATCAATAAAGGGATGAATCCTCACAATTTCATAATGAGCAATTCCTGCTCGCAAAACTGGGTGAATATTCTTTGATCGTGGTTCATGAGATAACCAAGCAAAGAATTCTTTAATTTGATAGGGAACCTCAATTGGTGGTGGCGGAATGAATTTTACCTCTTGAGTCTCACTATCTTTAACAACAACTTTAAGCTTCCGATAATGACCACATTCTTCAGGAGACAAAATTTTTTCTACGGTAAGACTGTGAATTTTTTTTAAATGTTCTTCCTTATAAACAAAATCTTTGTTTTCGCTACTTGAGAGCTTATCTAGGTAATCCAAAACCTTGCGGTAATTGAGCACTTCTTGAATATCACGGGGACGGCCAACTACTTTTTCTCCCTCAATTACCTTTTTGGCCTGATTGAAACTTAAATCATTTCCTTCAAGATGAGTGCCATGATGAACGGTTCTGGCGGTCGCTTCTTCCCGAAATTGATTCTCCCAAGCTGGTAAAAGCGGCGCGTTATCGATTAAAGCTTTAGCGGCTTCGATCTGGGCAATATTTCTTAAGATTTCCTCACTTATCGTAAACTTTGGCCAGTACATAACAATCTTATTTTAACGATTTGAGAAATTTTTTAAAGAGGGTCTTACCGCTGATTTTTTTCTCGTGACGGCGATTTTTGAAAAACGCTTTTACAACCCAGTTTAAAGTTGGGTAGGAATAAAGGAAATATATTTATTTCTTCAAAGGAACTTTTAGGCTCAGCAGTCGGTCCATTTCTGTGGGCGAGGATGGGATCGAACCATCGACCTTCGTCTTATCAGGACGACGCTCTACCACTGAGCCACTCGCCCCTTCCTCTGTTAGTTTTCCTTGCCTAAAAATTACCCTCTATTGGTAGGGGCTAAAGGATGATATCAATCTGAATAAGTGATAGGAATCCCCGATTTTCTGAGGTGTCGGCGGCACACCCGACTGTGACGATTTACAGTCATGTTTTTCCTTTGACTTGCGCCAAAGAGGTAAAAACCCTGTGAGTGGGTAAACCTTTTATCCTTAAGAAAGGAGGTGATCCATCCGCTCCTTCCAGAACGGATACCTTGTTACGACTTACCGCTGATTACCGAGCTTGCCTTCACCCCGCCTAAAGGGCGGGGCTTCGGGCACTCCCGACTTTCCTCAGTTGACGGGCAGTGTGTACAAGGAGCGAGAACGTATTCACCGCGGTCTGCTGACCCGCGATTACTACCAATTCCGCGTTCATGAGGGCGAGTTGCAGCCCTCAATCCCAACTGAGGGAAGGTTTGATGGGATTAGCTCCGCCTTACGGCTTGGCAACCCATTGTCCTTCCCATTGTAGGATGTGTGTGGCCCTGGGCATAAGCGCCGTGCTGACTTGACGTCATCCTCTCCTTCCTCCCCGCCAGTTGGCGGAGCAGTTCCCTAAGAACTTCTAACTTAGGGTAAGGGTTGCGCTCGTTACCGCACTTAAGCGTACGTCTCACGACACGAGCTGACGACAGCCATGCAGCAGCTGTCCTAGTGTCCTTGCGGAAGCCTCGGTTTCCCGAAGATGTCACTAGGATGTCAAACCCAGGTAAGGTTCATCGCTTCGTATCGAATTGAACCACATGCTCCACTGGTTGTGCGCTCCCCCGTCAATTCTTTTGAGTTTTAGCCTTGCGGCCGTAGTTCCCAGGCGGCCTACTTAACGCGTTAGCTTACGTCACCCCCGCGAAAAACGGAGACAACTAGTAGGCATCGTTTACGGCTAAGACTACAGGGGTCTCTAATCCCTTTTGCTCCCTTAGCTTTCGTTCATCAGCGTCTGAAGGACCTAGGTGCCTGCCTTCGCTCTCGGTGTTCTTCCCAATCTCAACGGATTTCACTCCTCCACTGGGAATTCCAGCACCTCCGATCCAACACAAGTTTTTCAGTATCAATCGCCTTTCTCCGATGAAGTCGGAGGCTTTAACGACTGACTTGAAAAACCGCCTACGAGACTCTTTACGCCCAGTAAATCCGGATAACGCTTGCACCCTACGTCTTACCGCGGCTGCTGGCACGTAGTTTGCAGGTGCTTATTCTATAGGTACGATCAGTCTTTATCCCTATAAAAAGAAGTTTACAACCCGAAGGCCTTCATCCTTCACGCGGCGTCGCTGCGTCAGGCTTTCGCCCATTGCGCAAGATTCCCAGTTGCTGCCATCCGTAGATGTAGGGCCCGTGTCTCAGTGCCCTTGTGGGGGGCCGTGCTCTCACACCCCCTACCCGTCATCGCCTTGGTAGGCCATTACCCCACCAACAAGCTGATAGGACGCAGGCCGATCTCCAAGCGGGAAGTTACGCCCTTTGGTTCCGGTAAACCAGAACATTACGGAGTATTACCTCACCTTTCGGCAAGCTATTCTCCTCTTGGAGGTACGTTCCTACGCGTTACTCACCCGTCTGCCGCTATCCGACTGACGCCGGACCGCTCGACTTGCATGCTTAAGGCACGCCGCCAGCGTTCATCCTGAGCCAAGATCAAACTCTCAAAAGAATTCCTATCACTTATTCAAATTAATATCCTTACCTCTTTTTATTTTGCTTGTCAAAGTACTTTGTCGGTCAAAAAACCGGCAAAAGCCGGATTTAAAAAGACGACTTTTGTTCTCAATTTTCAACTACATAATAATGTTATAATAACAAAGAAGGTCCTTAAAAGTCAACGGTCAGGTGGCAGAGAAGTGATGCACCGGTCTGCAAAACCGGGAAGGCGGGTGCAATTCCCGCCCTGACCTCACTTTCTCTTCAAAAAAATTTAAAATGGCTAATAGTTTGGTTGAAAAGAATTAGTTTTTTGTTGCATCATTGCCGGAGCTCTTGACCAACCCCACATGCTTTTGCCTAAAGTCTTATACTGAAACATTCCCCAAATCATCATCAAAAGAAAAATTAAGCCAATCACCGTCCAAAGTAAACAATAAAACTCAATTGATTTTTTAAGAATCGGGTGGTGACACCATAAACAGTGAGATAAAGTTTTTTTATCTGCCATTTTTCTCACCTCCTTTAACTCTATCTTAGCGCAAATTCATTATATAATACAAAGTGTTATGGAAAAAATAAGTTCTTTAACACTTTAACAGAAATGCTATCTTTAAGTTTCATCAAAATCAAAGAAAGGCGATTACTGCAATCTGATCTGAAAACCTATAAAGGCATCAATCTTGATTTGTTCAAAAATTATTAACTTGATATAATTACTAATTAAAACTTATGTTTGAAGCAATTGAACCACCAAGCCGTCCTTGGATACTCAATGGCAGCGGCGTTTTGAACAAGCCGGTTCATTTCAAGCCTACGAATATTTGGATGAAGAAAAAGCTGATAGGGAAGAACAAAAAAGACAATTTTTAGCCGAAGAAATTGAAAATCCCACTCTTGACTACCCTAACTTAAATCCTGAAGATTTAGATAAAAAGGAACAAGCTTTATTGGTTTTAAAAAAGGACGTTCTAGCAACTGAATTCAATCCTACAGTAATGCAGGCTTATCGCTGGCGGCTGAATGAAAAAATTGCCGAAGTGCGCCTGCTGAAAGCGGTCGCTAACCATGAGATGCGGCGGTTTAAAAGATATGGCGAGTTTGTTTACGGCAAGCCCAACCCAGAAATTTTTGCCTACACATCTTTACGTGCCACTCTCCAGCCATATTTAGTTTCAGACAATGCTGATCTTCGTCAAGCAGCGCAAGCGCTTAATGAATCTCTTCCTGAAATCTGCCGCCGGTAAAAATTTCTTCTTTACCCAGCGAAGAAAGTATCCAGGCGGCACAAACCGCAACCTTAAAAGAATTCGGTTCTTTAATCACCATTTCTGAAGGAATAGAAAATTTTGACGCCCAAGGGATCAAACTGGCTTTTGAGCAAGCTTTAACCACCTTGAAAGCTGAAGGCTGGCAGGTGGCGATTGATACTTCCAGTAAAACCGGCATCAGCGTTAACCAAGAGCAAAAAACGGTAAAATTTCCTGAATCTAGAACTTTAATGATCAGAAAGTTGAAGGCTTTAATTGTCCATGAAATCGGAACTCATGTGGTAAGAAGAATCAAGGGTGAAAGAAGCAGGCTTATGCTTTTAGGTTTAGGTTTGGACAGATATGAACAAGGGGGAGAAGGCGTGGCCACCCTCCGCAAGCAAGTAATTGAAGGAAAAGTGAGCGACTTTACCGATTTGGAAGGTCATTTGGCTATTAATTTAGCCGCCGGCCTAGATGGTAAACCGAGAAATTTTAGAGAAGTTTTCGGGATTATGGAAAAATATTTTACTTTTGAAGCCATGCGTAGCGGCAAAAGTCCGGCAGAGGCCAAGCAAGAAACTCAAACCAAAGCCTGGAATCATTGTATCCGAACCTTTAGAGAAACTGATTGTGCCACTGCTGGTATTTGTTTTACTAAAGATATCATTTTATAGTGAGGGCAATATCGGTGTTTGGGATGTCGTCGGAAAAAACCTGAAGAAATGCTAAGGTTTAATGTGGGTAAGTGTGATCCGGCTAACCCCAGACATATCTGGATTTTGCAAGAGCTGGGGATAAACGAAGCTGATTTAAATTAACTACAAAAATAATTATGGTTTATGGGGATTATACTTCATCAACGACTCTTCTTGGCTTGCCTAAAACTGGATAATATCATTTTTGTGGCTTTAATCGCCACCTCTTTTAATTCCTGACTGACTTCATCGGTCGTATCTTTCCCGATGCCACCAGTATTAATGTTGGCATTTTGTCCAAGCATAATCCTTTCTCCCTTTTTACTTCTTTTTTTCCACCAATGGATTTTGATTAAATTTTGGGATAAGCTGGCGATATTGCTTCTACCATCACCGACACCATGGTGGACATTAATTCCGTCACGGCCGAAAGCTTGTCACTGACGACTAAAATTAATAATTTTTCCCTTGATATATCCTCAATCAAGATATTATCATCTTCTGGTTGCTAAAAACCGGCGGCAATAATTCATTAAATTTTTTAAAAGATTCAATGTTGGCACAAACTCGATTTTTAAAAATCAGTTTTTTTCAGTGCGGGTTCTTACCAGCAGCTTTTGAATATAGGAATTTTAGAGTTTTGGAGAATCTTTTTCGTGAGAAATTTATTGGCGGAAACTTAAGGCCTAATTATATACCCACCTAAATCTCTTCTGCCAATAATAATTTTTCGGCGCATATTTTCCCTTCTGGCTACCGAAGCGGTGGTGATGAGTTTTTTGCCACCTAACCAAACCGTTAAACCGATAATCGGCCGTTCTTCCCGACCCAAAGAAGACCGATAATAGTCTTTCCATAAAATATTTTTCTTCTGAAGCAAACCTAAATTTTTAGCTAAATCACGATCAATTGAAGTTCTGTAAGCACCGGTATCAATTTTTGCCTCCACTTTGATTTTTCTTTTTCGGCTATCTAAAATTTCTATGGTTTCAAAAATTTTCAACTCTTCTCTTTTTTTACCTTTTATCCGTTGACCAAATAAGTCTTTGGCAATCCGGACGCCTTTTTCTGGAGAATCTACTTCCAAACCTTCAACGCGCTCCAAACGACGCTTTAAACCGGCCATATTGGCAATTTGAATCATTAGGCCTGGCCGGGCGGTTAATTCCACCACCATTGGTCCTCTTACTTCATCAACTAAAAAATCAACCGCCAAAAAGCCTAAACTTTTAAGTTTCATCTGGATTTTAACCGCGTTCAGTAAAATTTGATCCCAAAAGGGAATTTTCAAACCTGAAATTTGTAAATTTTTACCGGGTATCAAGCGGATTGGTTCATCCCACCAAACACCATAAGTAGTTTGACCGTTAACCAAGTTTATACCGGCGCCAATGGCTCCCTGATGCAAATTGGCCTTGCCTTTAGATTCTGCCGTCGGAAACCTCATCATGGCCATCGCCGGAATTAAATTAAAAACCACCACTCTTATATCTGGTGTTCCTTGATAGACATAACGCCGAAAAAACGGGTGAATGGGAATTCTTTCCTCGATAATAGCCACTCCGGGTAAATTGCGAAGATGATATTGGCCTTCCAAAATATCCAAAATATGAAGTTTTAAATCATCAAGTTTCACCCTTTCTTGATTAATGAGCCTAAATTCTTCAGTGGAAATTCTTTCTTTGACAATCAAAATCCCACTGCCTGCAAAGCCACCCGTAGGTTTAATCACAAAATTATCTGTTAATTTTCCCCAAGCAAACTTTGAAACATCTGCAGGCTGTTTAAAAACACCATAAAGCTCGGGGGTTAAAATTTTATGTTTTTTTAAAAATTCTTTGGTTGCCAGTTTAGAATCGGCAATGGCTTTGCCTGTTTTCAGGTTGTATCTTGCTTGGAAAAGGTGGTTACGGGCATTTAAACCCAAAATTGAGGAGGCGCTAGCCATTTTTGATAATCTGGCGGAAGCGCCAGTATTCCATCAATCTTAAACCCACATACTTACCAATAAACAGGTTATAAACCGCCACCCCGAAAACCGTCAATTCGGGTTTCAAAAGCACAAATTTTTGTAATTCCTCCAAACTCATCACCAAATAACAAATAAGGGCAATGAGTAAAGTTTCGGTGGTGATTTTAATGGCTTCACGCATGTTTCCCCCTGCCTGTAGCTCAATAAAATTCTCTGCCAGTAAAATCATTAATAAAATCGGAAAAATGGTCACCGTAGTTAAATTTGGTTGGGCAATAAAGGGGGAGGCTGCCAAAATTCCCAAAACTCCAAGGGAAATAAACCACAAAAGCAAAGCCATTCTTGGTAAATATTGTAAACGCAGCCTCTTTAAAATCACCCGGGCAAGACTTCCCATAAAAAGAATGGTAGCAAACAAAAGTAAGCCCGCAACAATGCCGGTAGCCAAGAAAGCAATCGCCACCATTGCCGGGGTAAAAATACCAAAACCACGTAAACCAATAAGATGACGAGCAGAAGCAATCAAAGCGGCAACTACGGGTAAGAGTAAAACTAAAACAATCGTATTTGCCGGCACGCCATCTTTAATTATTTGCCGAATAAAATACTGAAGAAAATTATGCCAGCTTAAAGGCTCAAGTTTCTGTTCCATTAAATAACGCTCAAGTTTACCTTTAACTTCGGCCGTAGGCTCGGTAATATCACTTTTTTTCTCTATTGATTTCTCGCTCAAACTCGTGGTTGCCGTCGCTTCTTTAGCCGACAAAGTTGCCTCTGTTGCCAAAGAAGCCGGGGTGGCAATTTCGGTCGGAGAAAAAGTTTCGGCAGAAAAATAAACCGTTTGGGCAAAAACCGAGTTTTTATAAAGATAGCAAAAAAGAAAAAGGCAGAAAAAAAATCTGAATAGTCTCATTAGTTTAATTATCAAATTTTAAAAAGGACATTGTCAAGCAGCCTCTGTCATTTTTACCTTCTTAAGAATTTTTCTCTCTCTCAAAGTATATCACTTTCGAAAAAATAAGCTGTTTTTGTAGGTCCTTAATTAGCTAAAAAACTTAAGAAGGTTAAAATTCCTTCTTGACAAAAAGGGTGGCTCAAGCTAACCTTCAAATGTATATTTGAATGATTTTCTATGAAAGACAGCAAAAAATTAAAAGTCTTAGGCGAACCAAATCGTATCCGAATCTTAAAACTTATGTTTACAGGGCAAAATTTTTGTGTTTCCAAGATCGCCAAAAAATTAAAACTTGATCTCGCCTTGGTTTCTTATCACCTGCAAGTACTGACAAAAACAGGTTGGCTTAAACCTAGACGTCAAGGAAAAACAGTTTGTTATAAATTAAAGAATCTTGCCTTCGTTAAGGAGTTTAAAAAATTAATCAATAAATGCTAGCTTATTAAAAGGAGGAAGTATGAGTATTTTTACTGATAATTTATTGCGTCTACGGGATATTCAAAAAATAGAAAATTTTAAAGATAAACAAATGGCGCCACTCTTAACGCCAAGTCAAAGTCATTATCAGGAATTAAAGATAAGGGGTAAAAAATATCCTGCGTGGAGAATTATTTATAACCAAGCGCTTGGGCCAGGAAAAGGTGGCATCCGCTTCCATCCCCAAGTAAGTGAGGATGAAGTAAAATCTTTGGCCTTTTGGATGGCTTTAAAAAATGCTTTAGCTGAAATTCCTTATGGTGGAGCTAAAGGGGGAGTTAAATTTGATCCCAAAAAGGCTGACAAAACAGAGCTGGAAGAAGTTAGTCGCGGCTATATTGATGCCTTTTATAAGTATCTTGGGCAAGATAAAGATATTCCCGCACCCGATGTTTACACTGATGCGCAAATTATGGCTTGGATGCTCGATGAATTTGAAAAGAAAGTTGGTCACCATGAACCAGGAATGATTACCGGTAAACCGCTTGAACTTGGAGGTATTAGTTTAAGGGAGGATGCCACAGCTCAAGGTGGTTATCTCGTCACCAAGGCAATGATTGCCAAATTTTTAAAACCTAAAAAAAATCTCACCGTGGCTATCCAGGGTTTTGGCAATGCTGGTTCTTTCATGGCTAAAAAATTAGCGAAAGATGGGTTGAAGATTGTGGCTGTCTCTGACAGTAAAGGGGGTATTTACAGAAAAAAGGGTTTAAACATTAAAGCCTTGACTGATTTTAAAAAAAGTGGTCAAAGCGTTAATAACTTCAAGCAAGGAGAGAAAATCAGCAATGCGGAGCTTTTGGAATTAAGGGTGGACATTTTAATTTTAGCGGCCTTGGAAAATCAGATTACCAAAGATAATGTCGAAAAAATTCAAGCAAGTTATCTGGTGGAAATCGCCAATGGCCCAATAAGTTATGCTGCCGAAGCCATCTTGGCTGAAAAGAAAAAAATTATTATTCCTGATATTTTGGCTAATTCTGGCGGCGTAATTGTTAGTTACTTCGAGTGGGCCCAAAATCGAACTGGTCAAATTTTGGACGAAGCTTATTTGCGGAGACTCTTGCAAAAGAAAATGGAGCGCAATTGGCAACGCGTTTATGTAAGATACCAACAAAAACCAAAAGTTTCAAACTTGCGGCAAGCCGCCTATAGTCTTGCCATCGGTAAAATTTTATCAGCTGAAAAATTACGCGGCAGAATTAAATAAGAATTTTAAAATTTAAATGAATTTAAATGGCAATACTTTTAACAGTTAAAAATTTAAATGTCAAGTTAGCTGGGCAAAAAATTCTCAAAAATTTGTCTTTTCAGGTTAATCAAGGAGAAATTTTAACTATTTTGGGTGCCAACGGTGCCGGTAAAACCGTACTTTTAAAAACCCTCTTGGGATTTTTACCTTATGAAGGAGAAATCCACTGGCATCAAAAACTTAAAATCGCTTATTTACCTCAAGGACTAAATCAGTTAAGCTTAAAAGACTTTCCCTTGACGGTAAAAGACTTTTTTTTCTTAAAAAATCAACCCCCTTCCACTGAAGAAATAAACAAATTTTTAACTTTAGTTGGTTTAAAAAAAGAAATTTTTTTAAAAGCTGCTAACAGTTTATCTAGCGGTCAGTTCCAAAGAATGTTGGTAGCCTGGACTTTAGTTTCTCACCCTCAAGTGCTTTTTTTTGATGAACCCACAACTGGCATCGATATTGGCGGCGGAGAAACTATTTATTCTTTAATTCAGACTATTTGGCGAAAAGAAAATCTCACTATTTTTTTGGTTACCCATGATTTAAATATCGTCTACAAAAACTCAACTAATGTTTTATGCTTACAGCGTAAAGGCCACCCTTGTTTTGGACCACCAAAGTCAATTTTAAGTCCGAAAATATTGACACAAATTTTTGACACCGAGATTAAATTTTATGAACATCGTTAAACTAAAATGTTCTCCTCTCAACTGATTTTTAGTTTAATCAGCGGCGGCTTTATCAGTGGGGTGGCTGGCTATCTTGGTACCTTGATGCTATCTAAAAAAATGTCGGCAGTGGCCGATCCTTTGGCTCATTTGGCCTTTCCTGGAGTAGCCCTAGCTTTAATTTTTGGCTTTAATCTTACTTTGGGCGTCTTTCCTTTTGTTGTTTTAGGGGTTATCTTTATTTGGTTCTTGGAAGAAAAAACAAAATTACCCCTGGAAAATCTAGCGGCGATTATTTTTGCGGCTGGCGTCGGCACCACTCTTCTTTTTTTACCAATCGATAAAGCCGAAGAGGCAATGATGGGCATCATTGAAAAAATAAGCTTTAACGAAACTATAATCATCGTGGTTTTAAGTCTGCTCGTTTTTTTCCTTATAAAGAGGTTTTATCAAAAAATGATGCTCATCAACGTTTTTGAAGACTTAGCCGCAATTGAAGGCGTTAATATTAAATTAAATAACTTCCTTTACTTGTTAAGTGTCGCTATGGTTATTGCTTTGGGTGTCTATTTGGTAGGTGGTCTAATTACCGCCGGCCTTATTGCTATTCCTTCGGCTGCGGCTAAAAATTTCAGCCAAGATTTAAAAACTTATAAAATTTTAGCGGTTTTTTTTGGAACGATTTCGGCAACTTTGGGAATTCTTCTTGCTCCCTTAGTTTTTATGCCTACCGGGCCGCTGGTGATAGTCTTTAACGTTGTTTTATTTCTAATCTCCGTGATTTTTCGTCAACGCTCATTTTAAAATTTTGAAAAAATTGAAGAAAAACTAGTTTTGATTTAATTCTGAATTGATAATTTTTTCAAAATTCTCGTAACCTTGGGCACCAATAACAGGAGAGCCGTTAATAAAAAAGGCTGGCGTACCAAAGGTTTCATATTTGTTTTCCTGAACGATTTTACTTATCAGTCGGCTATCGCTCTCCAGCCTTGCTTTATATTTTTCTGACTGAACACAATCACGGATTTTTTCTTTCGTGAGATTTAAACTTTCACCCAAATCTAAAATTTTTTCTAAATTGGCAATGTCTTTTTGATTTTTAAAAACCAAATCTAAATAATCCCAAAAAACTCCTGGTTTTTGTTCTTCGGCACACCAAAGAGCTTGCATTGCTTGTTCACCGCTGCCATGGCCGGGAAAATAACGAAAGACCAACTGAATTTTTCCCTCTTTGGCAAGCTCAACCAGTTTTGGTCCTGGCGCCTCCCAGTTTGGATCTCTAACCTTAAAATCTGGGGGAATGTTAAAACCGGCAGCAATGGCGCAGTAAGGACAAGAAGGATCGGAAATTTCTACCACTGTCACCTTGGCCGTTTGGGAGCCTAAAACTACACCATCTTTGACTAATTCACTCATGGCCGCTGCCCCCAAAACTGTTGGTTCATTAAAAACCTGAGTTTGGCGTTCATCAGTTGTTCTCGGCGAGTTCTGGGGTAAATTTTTTTCATTAAAATCAGTCTTTTTCCAGCGGGTACCTGCTAAAAAAGAAATAACCAGCAACAAGCCAATTAAAACAAAACTTAGAGATTTATTCATTTTTTTCTTCCCAACTAATGGCAGTCACCGGACAAGAATCAATGGCATTTTTAATTGCAGCTTCATCGTCACCCGGTGGATTAATTGGTTGGCTTTTACCAGCTTCACTGAGTTTAAACGACTTGGGGGCCAAAGCCACACACGTACCACAACCAATACATTTCTGTTGATCAACCACTAATGTTTTCATCTTTAAACCTCCTTAAACAAAAATATTTAAAAATAATATCTCAAAATTTAAAACAAAAAATATTTAAACACACTTCAAAAATAAATACAACAAGAAAATTTTCTAAAAATCTAATGATTCGAATCATTAGATTTAAAATTATACCTATAATTTTGCCCTTTCGCTGATTTCCGCTTCAACAATTTCCCGATCCTTACCATATTTGAGGCGGGAAAGCTGCTTAATCATGGCGGCGACTTTAGGGTTCCGTAAATTCTTAAATTTAGTTATATCTTTAGTTAAGTCCATCGAAAACGGCGGTACCGGCTCATTGTTAACCGTGGTTTTGATAAAAACATTATAACGTTCAACATTGATTAAATCAGTTTCGTTAAAAGTCGGTTGAAATTCATGCTGTAAATAATTGGCGTCAGTTACCCCTACCCGGAAACATATCAGAGTACCCACGTTACCAAAAATGGCATTTTTTACCTCTTCTTCAATTTGACCAATAAACTGATTGGCCACACACAAAGCTAGGCGGTATTTTCTTGCTTCTGATAAAATTTGGGCAAAATCTGGAGTCGCAAAATTTTGAAATTCATCAACATAGAGAAAAAAATCACGTCTTTGTTCTTCGGGAATATCTTGACGACTCATTGCCGCAATTAAAATTTTAGGCACTAAAAGCAAACCAAAAAACGAAGAGTTTTCCTCACCAATCCGCCCTTTGGCTAAATTAATGAGTAAAATTTTACCTTCGTCCATAACTTTGCGAAAATCAAAAGCCGACTGCGACTGACCAAAGATATTGCGCATCATCTTATTGGTGACAAAGCGACCAAATTTGGAAACAATATAGTCCAAAACTTCGGATTTGTGAAAATCAGAAGTCTGGGCAATTTGGTCGGTCCAATAACGTCGTACCACCGGATCCTTAACATAAGGAAGAAGTTCTTGAACGTAGCGGCTATCGGTTAAACACCTCACGACCTCTACAAAAGTTGACCCCGGAAGACTCATTACCGTCAACATCGCATTACGAACGGCATGCTCAAAACGCGCACCAACGATTCCGATTTTATGCGGATCATAAAGTTTATACATAAGATTAATAATGGCAGAGGTCACAAAGTGTTTTTGATCCTCAGTTTGCACCTCCAAGAGATTCAAGCCCATTGGTCTTTCTGTATCTGAAGGATCAAAATAAATTACGTCTTCTGCTCGCTGAGGCGGAATTAATTCTAAAATTTTTTCCACTGTATCATGAGGATCAATAAAACAAACGCCCCGCCCGGCCCGGATATCCTGAAGAATCATGTCTGTTAAAAGCTCGGACTTACCCACGCCAGTCTTGCCAATGATATAAATGTGGCGCATGCGATCTTCTTGACTAATGCAAATTGGTCTTTTGGTCCCCCGATAAATACTCATACCTAAATAAAATCCCTCACTTGGTACCTGAGCTGGGGCTGGCGCCCGCTTGGCAGCTAGCCAAAAAATATGAGGAGTTTCCACGCTTTTATTGGGAAAGTGAAAAAGCGTCGCCAACTCTTCGCTGTTCAAAACAATTTTAAAACCAAAAACCGGCTGATAACGATAAATAAAATCAATCATGAAGAGTTTTGCCAACCAAATTTTATCTTTTTTAAAACTGTTAAAATCAGAATTAAATTGAGAAAAAGCACTCAATAAATTCTCGAGGTGGGTTTGCGCCTTTTCCTTGGTTGGGGCCGAAACCACCAATCTAATGGCCACGCCAAAGCCTGGACGCGAACATTTATTTTCAATAGCCTCGTAAGTCTTAGGATCAACATTGTATTTGGCTTTTTGAGGATCAGCTTCAATTTTTTTGCTTTTAGCAATCCAGGCTCGGCCAGCCTTCTGCCAACTTTGGTCTGCCGGAGCGACAATAAATTGAATCGCCGCCCCCTCGCCTTCCCCCATCTTCGCCAAAGCCGAAGTTAGAGAAGAAAGCGGATCTGTAGGTAAATCTTTATAAACTTTGATGGGATTAAAAAAACTATTGCTTAATTTAAGTTGGGCAAAAGCCATTTTACCTTGCGAAGAATAGATATTATATTCCTCAACCTCCTTAACTTCGGCACCGGGATAAGCACCATGAATCTGCTTTTCCACTAAGTCTTGAAGTTTGCGGGGAACAAAAACATAAAAACGAATATCTTCTTTACGACCAACAATTTCTAAAGACAAATGAGGTTGAAGTTTAAAACGACCGCTCTTTTTAATGGCATATAAAGAAGCAAACATTTGTTCAGCAACATCAATTTTAATCTCATTGTCGCGAGGAAGAGCCACTTGAAGTAAAACCGAATTTAAGGATTGTTTTTCGCGATTTCTAATTTTCCACCACAAAAATAAAAAGTAAAAAAGAGCAACTAAGAGCAATATCAGAAAAGCTACCGCTATAAAAACAAACAAAAGAAACCACGGATTGTTTAAAAACGCCAACTGTTCCATTTTGATTTTAGTGTGCCTTTTGATTATAAACTGTTTGGCCTTTCCCCATTTTAATTAATCTTAAACACCATTCAGCTAACCAACGGAGTGAACTTATCACCTTCTCTCTTAAACCAAATTTTAATTGGTCTGTGGTCAAAGGCAAAGTAATTGTTTGCTGGCTGGGTGCACTACTTTGGACTAAAACTTGACCAAAATCATCAACTACCGGCTGGGGTAACTGAATTTCCTCTGCTGTGGGCAATCCTTTCACCCACTCGCTTACTTCCTTATGAGGTTCAGGTTCTTTGATTTCTTGATAAACTACTTTTTCTGGCTCTAACATTTTATCACTCTCCTTTTGTTCTTTAGCGCCACTGCTTATAAAACTATCGCGAGATACCTTAATCAGTTTTGAAGGCGACTGAGAATTATTGTCTATCATTAAGAAAATGATAGCATAACTGGAATCATTAGTAAGCTGTTAGTTCCTCACCTCTTAAGCTGGTTTGGGGAAGAATTTTTTTGACGGCTTCTAAAAACTCTTTTAGTTCTGCCTTATTAAAGGCTCTGACTTTTAAAAATTTTGGTTCTAAACAGTTCTGCGGCCTAAAAGGTTGAAGTACCCACGGAAAAGTTGCTGTCCAAGTTTTTTTTAATTGTTTGGCTAATTTAACTAGGTTTTCTTGATTGTGTAAACCTGGCACTACCGTTGTCCGAAATTCAAAGTCAATCCCAGAGTTTAAAATTAAACTAATTGATTTGTTAATTGCTTTTAAAATTTTTGATTTTTGAGATTTTAAATTGCTATAGTTCCCATAATTCTCCAAATCACCCTTAATATCCATTGCCAAATAATCAATTAATTTTTCCTGAAGAAGTTGTGCAATCACTTCGGGCCGACTCCCGTTAGTATCCAGCTTCACCAAATATTTTAGTTTTTTAATCTTTTGGATAAAAACGGGCAATTCTGGATGAATCGTTGGTTCACCACCGGTAATACAAACACCGTCTAAAATTTTTTGTCTTTTTTTTAGAAACTCAAAAAAAAATTCTTCGCTTATAGCCTTTAAACCTGACGCTTGAAAGAGGTCCAAACTTACTAAATCGCGATTGTGACAAAAAGGACAACGAAAATTACAACCAACGATAAAAACCGTGCAAGCCACCTGACCGGGATAATCAATTAAAGTGGTTTTTTGCAGACCACCAATTAACATAAGTTTTAAACCTAAAAAGGCTTTTAGTTTTTAAAAATTATTTTGAGTTTTTATTTAACTTTATAAGTCTTTCGCTTATAAAATTCAGCCTCCTTTCCTGGGTTCCACTGACTCACCGGGCGTAAATAGCCAACAATCCGTGAATAAATTTCGCACTTGGTGCGATTAAAGGCATCTTTTCCTTTTTTCATAAAAAACCTCCTTTTTTTTAACTTTCTTGATAGCCAATCTCCTCATCGCATTTTGGACAATACTCCCATTCACCTTTTAGATAACCGTGTTTTGGACAAATAGAAAAAGTTGGCGTTAAGGTAAAATAAGGCAAATGGTAATGATGAGAAATTTTATAAATCAAGTTTTTGACACTTGCTTTTGTCGGCAGCGACTCTCCCAAAAAACAGTGAAGAACGGTGCCACCGGTATATTTTGTTTGTAGTTCATCCTGATGATCCAAAACTTCAAAGAGATCTTCACTGTAATCAACAGGCAAGTGCGTCGAATTGGTATAAAAGGGTTCGCCGTGGTTTTTGCCCAAATCTTGCTCATTGGCCACTTTAATCTGGGAATATCTTTCCTTATCAATTTTGGCAAAACGATAAGAAGTTCCTTCTGCCGGCGTCGCTTCTAAATTAAAAAGCTGTTTGGTCTCTTTTTGATAAATCAAAAGTTGCTGGCGAATAAAGTCCATCATTTCTAAAACAAAGGCTTTTGCTTCAGTTTCGGCAATTGATTTACCCATAAAATTTAAGAGGGCTTCGTTGGCACCCAAAATACCAATGGTGTTAAAGTGATTACTCCAGTAACTACCAGTTCTTCTTTTAATGTCTCTCAAATAGTGCCGGCAGTAAGGATAAAGTCCCCGTTCGGTAAACTCCTCAACCGTCTTTCTTTTGATCACCAACGACTCTTTAGCCAAGTCCATCACCTTTTTAAGTTTATTTAAAAAATCCTTCTTTGTTTTTGCCTGATAACCCAGTCGTGGTAAATTAATCGTGCAAACACCCACAGCCCCAGTTAAAGGGTTGGCAGAAAAAAGTCCACCACGCTTGCGTAAAACTCGATTATCTAATCTTAAACGACAACACATACTTCGAGCATCATCTGGCTTCATGTCCGAATTGACGTAATTAGCAAAATAGGGCACGCCATATTTTCTTGTCATTTCCCAAACCGGTTCTAAAATTGGATTTTGCCAATCAAAATCTTTAGTAATCGAATAAGTAGGAATTGGAAAGGTAAAAACTCTGCCTTGAGCATCACCTTCAAGCATCACTTCGGCAAATGCTTGATTAAAAAGATCAATCTCTGCTTGAAAATCTTTATACTTTTGTTTTTGGGGCTGACCGCCAATAATCACGGACTCCTCGGCAACTACACCTGTAGGTTTTAAATCCAAGGTGACGTTGGTAAAAGGCGTCTGAAAACCCACCCGTGTGGGGACATTCATGTTAAAAATAAATTCCTGCAGTTGTTGCTTAACTTGGCGGTAATTAAGTTTATCGAAGGCGATAAAAGGTGCAAGATAGGTGTCAAAATTTGCCACGGCAACGGCACCGGCCACTTCTCCTTGAAGCGTGTAAAAAAAATTAACCAGTTGGCCGAGGGCAGTGGCAAAGTGTTTTGGTGGCAAAGAATTAACTTTACCGGGTACGCCGCCGAAACCAGAAAGCAAGAGGTCTTTTAAATCCCAGCCGGTACAATAAGGGCTTAAAGAAGCTAAATCATGAATATGCATTTCACCATAAAGATGGGCTTTACGGACCTCGCGGGGATAGATTTTATTCAACCAAAAGTTTGCGGAAATAATCGAGGCAACATGATTATTCAAGCCTTGTAAAGAATAAGTCATGTTGGCATTTTCCTTAACTAACCAGCTAGCTTTATCTAAATATTTTTGGATGAGCTCGTCGGAGTCAACCAAAGAAGTAATGTCTCTAAGACGACTATGGAGATCGCGATAAAGCCGGTAAGCTCTATAGGTCTTTTCATGACCTTCCTCAAGTAAAATTTTTTGGACCAAATCCTGAACCTGTTCAACCTCAGGAATAATCGTGGCGTTGAAACGTTTTTCTAATTCTTTAACCACTAATTTAGTGAGATAGGCGGCCCGCCGTCGGTCAGCCCCACCAGCAGCTTTAGCGGCCTGCCAAATTGCCCGCTCAATTTTGGCAATTTTAAAAGGAACAATTCGGCCGTCGCGTTTTTTGATTTTCTTGATAATTGATTTCATAAAAATTTTTAACTTATTTCTTTAATTTCTCGCCGAAATTCCTCAACGCTACCAAACTCTAAAAAGACGCTGGCAAATCTTAAATAAGCAACTTTATCCAGTTTTTTAAGTCTGGTTAAAACTAATCTGCCAATATCAGAAGAAGAAATTTCCGTTGATTTACGGTTAAGTAAGCGCATCTCAATCTCATCGACCAGCCGCTCTATTTGCTCTGGCTGAACCGGTCTTTTTTCGCAGGCCTTACTGATGCCGGCCACAATTTTTTCTCGACTGAAATTTTCTTTACGGCCATCCTTTTTCACCACTTTTAAATCAATATTTTCAATCCTTTCGTAGGTGGTAAATCGCTTTTTACATTTCACACATTCTCGCCGCCGGCGCAAAACATTCCCTTCTTCTGATTCGCGCGATTCTAAAACTGTAGAATCATCGCTAAAACAATAAGGACACTTCATTTTTCTAAAAATTTTAAACACTAAATATAGTGTGCTTTAAAAGGCTATTACGCTAACTGTAGTTTGTCAACTATTAATAAATAAATCAAAATATATCAACGAAGCTTCAATCAGAGATTGCGGTTAAAATGCTTAAAAATGTTTTAAATTAAATTAAGTTGAGGGTAATTTTTTTATACTTAACAATTATTTGTTAAGAATTTGTTGGAGTTTTTCTTTAAGTCTTTCGGTCTTTTCTCTTAAAGAAGTCAAAGTTCCCCGCTCTTCCGTCATTTCTTTTTCTAAAGCCCACAAAACTTCTTGATGTTTACTGACTGCTTTCTGAATTTGATCTTTTAAAATAGCCGTAGCCTTATTTTCTTTTTGGAGAATTTCAAATTGAGCAATTGCTCTTTCCAAATAAATTTCAGCTTTAGAAGCGGTAGTAACTCCTAAAGAAAACTGACGACCTTTAATTAAAGCTTCAGCGGCACCGAGGCGTTTGTCGGCATATAAAAGCAGTTTGGCAAAACGCTTTTGCGGCTCCTTCGTCAACGCCAAACTCACGCGGTCACGAATCATCTTCAACCAATAAAGGGGATGGTCAGGAAGAATTCCTGGATAGGGTAAATAATAATCAACTTTAGCTTGAGAAGTTCCTGATTCATTCGCTTCTTGAGTTGCCGAAGAAGAAGTTTCTGAAGGTAAGGGAAAAATTAAATTTTCAGCTTTAACCTGACCAAGATTTTCTTTAAGCAGAGGAATCAAAATTACCAAAAAAGCTAAGATAAACGCCCAAAAAATTAATAAAGGTTGATACCGTCTCATTCTTTTTATTTTATAACCACTTTATTTATTTAACAAGACTTCTATGCCCGCCAAGGTACCCTTTTCGATAAATTCAAGCATGGCACCACCGCCGGTAGAAAGGTAAATATGAGAAGGGGTAATTTTTTGATTAATCGCCGCCAGCGTCTCACCGCCGCCAATTAAAGCTACTGCTTGTTTATTTTCGGCAATTGCTTGGTAAACTGCTTGGGTGCCGCCACGGTAAGCTTCTTGTTCAATCAGCCCCAACGGACCATTCCAAATAATGGTTTTAGCTTTTTTAAGAATTTGGCTAAATTTTTGGCGTGTTTCTGAGCCAATATCTAAAATTTGCAACTGCGGCTGAATTTTATTAACAGAAACTTCACCATTGACAAAGTTAGAAGTCGTATCTCCCAAAACAACATCAAGAGGCAAAAAGCAGGGTTTGGCTAAAGTTTTAGCCTTTGTCAAAATTTGCTGGGCAGCCAAACAAGCCTCTTTGTCCACTTTTGATTGACCCACTTCATAGCCACTGGCTTTTAAAAAAGTATTGGCTAAACAACCGCCAAGCAGTAAAATATCGGCAATTTCCAAAAGTCGGTTAAGCAAACCAATTTTTGTTTCTGTTTTGGCACCACCCAAAACCACTACCATTGGTCTTTGAGGCTGCTTAAGCGTTTTGCTAATTAAATCTACTTCCTTAGCCAGAAGCAAACCTGCCACTGCCGGTAAAAATTGTGGTAAACCAATTACCGAAGCGTGTGGACGATGGCAAACCCCAAAACCATCTTGAACAAAAACCTCTGCTAAGGCTGCTAATTGTCGACTGAAACTTTCTTCATTGGCTTCTTCGCCCGGATAAAAGCGCAGATTTTCCAACAAGATAATCTCGCCCAAAGGCAAGTTTTTAATTTTTTCCTGAACTGAAACAGTCAAAAAATCATCAAAAAAAGTGAGTGACCGCTTCAAGAGTTTTTCGAGAGTGGGCAGCAAAGGTTTCAGTGAGTATTGGGGTTTAACCTCACCTCCGGGTCTGCCTAAATGTGAGATCAAAATCACTAAACAATTCTGGGAAAGAAGATAATTAATTGTCGGTAGGCTTTGTCTTAATCTCAACTGGTCGGCTAAATCAGCTTGACCCAAACTCACGTTATAATCAACCCTCACCAGAACACGTTTATTTTTTAAATTGATATCTTTGACAGTTCTTAAAATCATCTCTTTTAACTCTTGTTAAATAAATTTTCTTCTTTAATCAGCCAATCAATTGTTTATTAGTAATTAAATCATCAAGAAATTTTTAAGGCTTCAAATATTTCCTTTGTTTTTTTCTTCATTGAGGCGCTTATTTCTTTTTTAAAGCTCTCTGGTAAGGCCAAAAATTCTTTTTTAAATTCACCCCAGCTTTGTTTACGAAATTCATAATAAAACTGAGCTTTTGTTTGCCCAACTTTAAGCCTGTTGGCAAATTTTTCTTCTAACCATCGATAAATTTTAATTTTTAAACTCGGCGGAAAATCTGGATGATCAAAGATTAAATTCTGAAAAGCCGTACCTAAATGAACTTCCAAAATGCCGGTCTCGGGCAGTCTTCGAAGTATGGAAAGCGGTAGGGTTGAAGCACCATGTTGCACAACACCATAAAACCCATAAGCCTGAGCCAGTTTATTGAGTTCTTGTAGGCGTTTAAAATCAACGGGCATCGTCTCTAACTCACCTTGAGCGTTAACCCTTCCTCCATGGGTGGTGCCGGTCTGAACAGCAATTTTAACCACCGGTGAGGTGGGAGCCTTTGCTTTCAGATTTTCTAAAAACCACTTTAATTCTTCAAGGGTAGTGCTTCGGCTACCAATTTCGCCAACTTCCAAACCTACTGCTAGTTTTTCACTGGCTTTAAGCAACTTAAGATAGCGAAGGAGTTTAAGTGAGGCTTTAAAATTGGCTTTTAAAAGCAATGCCGGCTTTTTTTCCTGAAGATTATTTAAGGCTGAGCAATCTAAATCCAAACTTAAAAAGCCAGCTTTAAGATAGGCTTTAAGCAATTTTTTCACCAAGTGGATTTCCTTGATCAAAGTGTGACCATAACGCTCCGGATTAATCTGAAGATGATCTGCTTGAAGATAAACTGATCTCTGCCAACCTGAGTTTAAGGCTGCTGCTAAAATTAAACCAGCGTAACCATAAGGATGTTGCTGGGTATAGTTTAATTCAGAACGAGCAATCTCAAAAATAAAAAAATCTGTTTTTAATTCTTTGGCAGCCTGAAAAATTCCCTCTGCTAATTCAAAGGTCAAACTGCGCAAGTTAAAAGCAGGAATCACCATGCTCTCTCCCAACCTCTTCCTCTTCTGGTAAAGTTCTTTACTCGAAGCCAAATTAATCCCTTGCTTTTCTGCTAACTTCAAAAGCCTACGATAAACTCTCTTTTTCTCTCCTAAATTACCCAAAATTAAACTTTTCAGCCAAGCAAATTGGATCATAAATTTTAAAGAATTTTTATTTTAATCTTGCGTTTACTTTTTGATTCCGTCTGAAACTTATGCTAACAGGAAAAAATTATTTAAACAAGAAGCTTTAGCCAAACTTAAAAATTCAAAAACAAATTTGCTGCCAGAATTTAAGCACCACCACCAAATCAGCTCCATTAACCTCGCCATCCTTGTTAAGATCCTCAGGACAGGCGGTACAAGTGGTGCCGTATTTACCCAAAACTTGTTTTAAATCAAGGAAGTTAACTGTCTTGTTGCCGTCAACATCTGCCTGGCAGGCAGGCGAGGGTGAACTTGAGGGTGTTGGGGAAGGTGAGACAGGCGCTCCAATCTTGACAGCCAGATCAGTAGTCAGGTTATTAACACTAAGGACAAGATTGCCGTGGCTATCACTCGTAATTGTCTTCGGACTCAAGGTATTATCGACAACCCCAGTATAAGTGTTCCACCACTCCAAAGAATAAGTGGTATTGGCTTTAAAACCGGAAATGGTAACTGTACTCGTGATCGGTGTCATCGTCACCCCATCAACCACATTCTTCCAAGTATGATTTTTATTGGCTAACCAGAGATGAGCTTTGCCGTTGACTAGATCCTTTTGTCCCCAAACCCGCAGATTAGGCTCAGAAACCGTCGCTCCTACATCTTGATAATGACCATTATTTAAAGGAATATCCTTAATAAAGCGATAATAATTACCAAACTCACGCCGGTGATCAAAATTTTTATTATAAATATGATAATTTTCATACCAGTAAGCCTCAAGTAAGCCGCCGGCGTTAATTTGACCCCAAAGATAATTATGTAACCAAAGACCCTGAGTATCTTTCGTGGCAATCTCATCGTCTAAACCGCCTACCTTTCCCCCCGCAGGTGTAAATCCGGTTTCGCCGCGAATCACCGGTTTGGCTACACCATAAGGTTGAAAGGCTCCTATTTGTAAACTCAACTGTTGGGTCTGAAGAGCGGTATCATAAAAATCTTCAGGATTGGCAATGGTGATGGTTGCACCATTAGTAGGCTTGTCTACCCGAAGTCTTACGCCACTGCCTGAAGCTACATATAAATGGACATCGGCAAAATCCAAATTGGGATAATTGCTGTTTTGCCAGAAAGGCAAGGTAGGAAAGCTGTGCCAAAAAGAGGTGGTAGCCAGATGATCATTGGGTTTAAACTGGTGCATATATTTGGCAAATTCATCAGCCAAAGTATAATGCAAACCGTTGTAGGGATCGCCCTCGTTTAACAGCTCCCAAGAATGAATGTTTGGCGAATAACCCCATCTTGCCTGAAGATAACGCCACCAAGCTTGTTGCAACCAGCGCATACGGTTTACGTTGCGCCAATTGCCATAAAAATTGTTATTGCTCGGATTATTGGTAATCGTGCCGTCGTTTTGAATCCGATTAAAAATCCAATCATTTTTTTCCAAAATTACCGGCCGCAGATAAACACCATTCTGAGCCGCCAGCTCGACCACTTTATCAAAAGCAAACGCTTGTCTTTGATCAAAATAAAGATGTTGGGCCAGCCAAGGTTTTGAAATAAGATTAGGACCATACTGACCATTCCCTAAGTCTTCCCTAATTTCAACCAGATCAATATAAGCCGTTGAGCCGTGATTATCATCAGGACTCATCACATTTTCCAAAGTCAAATAAAAATAATCCATAAAATCTTTATTGCCCGAATTAAATGAACCTTCAAAAGTTGACCATTGAGGAAGATTATTGCTGCCTAAAGGCGAAGCAGTGGCGTAATTGGAAACGATTTGACAGGCTGGCTGACCCCAAGAATAAGGCACGCGAACCGCACAGGGATCGCTGATTTGACTAAGACTTTCAGCCATCCAACCGCCAATCCGGGCAACCAAACCGTAAGGGTAACCATCAATTCTGGGACCTTGCAGTGGTTTAGGTAAAAAATAACGTACCAGAAGATGATAGTTGGTATTCCTTTTCACTGCCGGTGACTTTTTCATCCAGCCTAAGAACATCCCGGGGTTATCTGGCCAACTAAGCTTCATGGAGACTTCACTGCCTGGATAAGCATAATCCAAAGATAAACCATCATATTCTGATCCTTTCATGGCCGAACGCCAAGGTCCCCACATTGAACCATAAATCGCCCATTGGGAAAGCCAAAGCCTAATAAGCTGAATACCATTTTCTCCCATTTTTTTAAAGTTACCGGTATTGCCCAAAACTGGATTATCCCAGGAGATATGATTAAAATTCATGTTATAACCTAAACCTGGAAAATAATCACCGTTTTCATGCTGGAAATAACGACTATCAGTTTTGCTCACCCGGATAAAACCTTTATTTTCAGAACTTACAACTGTAAAATTTCCAATTTGACTTTCACTCCTTCCCTCACGATCCGTCACGCTAATTTTATACTGCCAGTTTCCCTCTTTAGGCGGCGAAAAACGGATTTTCCAAAAGAAATTACCCGTCGGATAAAGCCAATCTTGACTGCTCTTTACTTGATACTCAAAATCCTGAAAATAAAAACCAGGCAAAGTATAAACTGTTTGCCAATTATCAGGGGTAAATAAACCCTCAACGCTGATGCCTTCACCGGCCTTGACGCCGGCTGGCGGCGCCGGATCATACGGCAGTTGAAGATTCTGGGCAGTGGTTTGTACTTGGAAAGTGAGTTCAAATTTTTCATATTTGGGAATTTGAGCATTGGGGTATTGACTGCGGTTATCGGTAAGGTTGCTGATAGTAGGTGCAACAGCCTGACTAACCCTCGATAAAATCACCAAAAAAAACAGAAAGATAAGAAGGTTAATTAAAAAAGAAAAAATTATTTTTTTCATGGACAATTTTGTCCCCAAAACTTTAAGATAAACTTAAGATCAGCACTATTTACCTTGCCATCTTTGTTAATATCCTCCGGACAACCGCTACAGGCTTGGGCATATTTTGCCAAGACCAGCTTTAAATCACCAAAATCTCTTTTACCATCAATATTTAAATCTCCCTCACAGCTAGCTTTATTTTCCGCTGCTGCCAAAGCCGCCACAAGATTATCAATGTAGAAAAGATCGCCTTTTTCAAAAGCAGGAACATCTAGGTATTTGACCAACTCTTCATAGGGTTCTTTTAAGATCATAGCCTTAGCTTGGAACAAGGAATGATAATCATAAAGATGGTGCATGCCGCCCTCACCGGTGCCTGATTCAAACCTGGAAACAAACCAGTAAGGAGTAATTCTTTCATATTCGGTCACAGCCTCTTGGACTTGGGAAAAATTATGGTCATGCAGATATTGAGCCAACTCTGGCACCAAATATAAGAAATTACGAGAAACATTTAAGGCTCGGCAATATTTTGTTGGATAAATTTCTGTCGACGCCGGATAAGTTGAAAAATTATCTTGGCGCAAAGCCAACAAACGGTTTAATTCCGTTCTGATGCTCGCTGATTCAGGTAAACCAGCTAATTTTTCCAATTCTAAATAACCAAGGTTCCCAGCAATATAACTATTGAGAAAGTAAGGATATTTAATCAGGAGTTGGTCAGCTGGCGGACTAGTTAAAATAGTTAAAAGCTTCTTTTTTGTATTGTTAAAAATAGTGAGGATATCACCCCCAAACATCTGCGCATATTTGAAAGTGTAATAAAACGCATGAGGCGGAAAACTCCAAGGAGGTATTCTTTCACCAACACTGTTGGTAAGCGGATAAATAACAGTTTTGGCTGGGACCTTACTGACATTAGCCGTAAACTCAGGCGGTGTCTCCCCAAACTCTCTTTGACTGCCATTGACCCAACCAATATGAAAATATTGGTAAAAAGGATAGGTGGTAAATTCTTGCTGGAGATAACTACGGACTTGGGTTTGCAAATCTGAAGCTAAATAAGGCAAGGCTGATTGAAGGACAGAAAATGTCTCCCAGGGTTCATGAAAATAATCAACAAAAAAATCATCAGTACATTGATGTTGACTATCAAGGCCTCCCGAACTTAAGTAGCCTGGTCTTAAATGGCCGGCGGTAATGATTTTTTGAACTTCGTCATTAAGCTTAATTTTCAATTCCTCTTTGCTGGGGATTTTCAGCTGTGGTTTTTGTGGGGTAGCAATCTTCGCTTCAGTCAAAAGGCAATTCGTGGTGGCACAGTCAGGAGCTGGTGTCCCCCAAGCGGTAATGCCGTTGCTGTTGAGGGTATAAAGCCGACCTTGGTAAGGAATAGGGGGAGCAACTTCATAGTGATAGTTATAAACCCCATGAGGACTGCCAAAGCTGGCGAAAGCTTGATCATTGCACCAAGAACAAAACTTATCTGTGCCTGGACCGCCGCCCCAAAGTCTACCCACGTAATAATTTGGCAAAAGCTGGTGAAGATTATAAGTGTAATATTCCCATTCAGCATTGCGGTTGCATTTGAAAGTTTTGTAAGTATTATAATGATTAATGTCGATCTGGCGGGGAATATTAATGTTAAACCCTCCGGCCTGCCGGTCACCGATTAAAGTCCAATAAATGACATTGCCTCCAGCTGAATAAGCATGGGGTTCATCTACCGCCCCCCAATCACAGCTAACTAACGAAATAAAAGGACTGCCTAGCTTCCAGCCAACCACGTGGCCGCTAGGAATCCACTGGTCTGACTCGTAACTGTTGGTTTGATAGATGACGCCATCACCGCCGACAATCGGCGGGTAGCGATTACCACCATGGGTACCAAACCACAAGAAAGGAGTATATTCTTGCTTATCGTCATGATCAAAATCAGTGGTATATTCCTGACCAGTACTTCTCTCTAAGACAAAGTTGGTTCTGCGCCAAGGCATTTCTTCATAGTATTCGGTAATAGGCCGGGTGATACCGCTTGAGGAGGCAGTAAACTGACTGGTATCCAGGGTGACTGTTCCTGCAGCCCAATCACCGGGTTCATTGGAGAGAGGACCAACTAAGGTTCCTCTCGGTAAAGTACTATAATCCTTATAAACATAAGATTTATCTAAAGTATTATTCACTTGACCGCCAAAGGAAACGGTTGAAAGGCGATAATTATGACTACCTCCAAAGATGACATAGTTACGGTAGACCACCGGCCACCAGGAAGTAAAACCCGAACCAGGAAGTTTTTGAGATTTCCAGATGAGCGAACCATTGCTGGCATTTAAAGCATAGGCGTGCATGTCATTAGAAGTAAAATAGATGGTAGAATTATCAGGGCTGGCAGCGGCTGAGAAAAGAATCGGTCCTTCAGTTTTGTATTTCCATTTTAAACTACCATTAATGGCATCTACGGCATAGAAGTAAGAATCACGATTACCCAAATAAACTGTGTTATTAACCACCAAAGGATTGGTTTGAAAACCTTGTTGGGCTTCAAAGGTCCAGATTAAAGCACCAGTGGTGGCATTAAGGGCGTAGAGTTTGTGGTCAAAGCCGGCAACGTAAACCACACCGTTAACCACGCTTGGACTATGTCCCAAAGGCATTGCTGTCGGATAAACCCATTTTTCAGCGCCGGTGATGGCGTCAAAGGCGTAAAGACCCTTGGCGGTAGAAAGATAGAGAGTGTTGTTGGCGGCAATAATCTGAGTTCTTGGCAAAACATAAGCTTCAATGGGTTTGTACCATAAAGGTTTCAACTTTCCTGTAGGACCTTCCGGTACCCAGGAGGTTCTTTGGGGATTGGCGCCGGCCATGTACCAAGAGGTTTCCTGGGTTTGAGCCAAAAGAGGTTTTTCCTGACAAGGAAAAACTAGGAAAAACAAACCAAGGTTAAGAAAAATAAGCGGCGCCAAAAAATAAAAAGATTTAAGATTCATCCTTCTTTATTTTCATTATAATATAAATTGTTTATGTTTACTTACACTTTTCTCTTCTTGACGGCCGGTTTATTCCTGATAAGTCTTTATCATCTTGTCTTTCTCTTTTTAAACCAAAATCAGCTTTTCAAAAAATGGTTAAAAACCTCTTACCCAAACTTAATGGGTTTAATTTTTATTTTTCATTTACTCACCGCTTTGATTTTAACCACGGAAGTTAAAGACGTCGCTTTGTTTGCCTCCACCGGTTATATGCTTGCTCATAAACTGGATATTTATTTGCTTGACGCCAGCCACGGTACTTATCCCTTTTGGCCGTTTACCATTTATCCTTATGCTTTGTTTTGGTGGTTGACCACCAAAATTCCCTTTTTAACTTTTTCTTTTTGGGTTAAATGTCTTTTAATTCCAATCATGTTTTTAACCGGCAAACTCATCGCCAAAATAAACCAACAGCCACAAAGCCAATTGCTTTTGGTCACCAATCCCCTTCTTTTTTTAACCATTACCTTCCATGGCCAGGCGGATATACTCCTGATTTATTTTTTTCTTTTAAACGTTTGGTTTTTAGTCCAACCGACGGGTGGCAGGCGCCGGGGGACCCCCATGGCCGGAGTCCCCGCTGTGGGTGGCCATGGGGCGAAAGCGCCTGACAGGACCCGTCGGTTGCCACTAAGTGGCTTATTGATGGCTTTTTCCGTGATGACCAAAACCTGGTCGGTGATGTTTTTACCCTTAATTCTTCTTTATTTAAAATCTTTGAAAAAGATGATTGTTTATTTGAGTATTTTTTTGCTCACAATTTTGGCTTTTGGTCAGCTTTACCAGTTTTTTGTCTACACGAGTTTCAGCCGTTTGTTTCAAACCGTGCTCAGCCATCCTTCAGGCGCCAGCGGCTCTTGGGGTTTTACGGCCCTTCTGCCTCCCAATTTAAGCCTGATTTATAACCAATATCGGTTTTCAATTTTAATTTTGGGCTTACTTGGAGGTTTAATTTTATTGCATTTTAAAAAACCGCCGCTTCTAAGGCAATTTAAAATTTTTATTCTCATCGTTTATGTTTTGACCGCTGGCTGGGGCCTGCAATACACGGCTTGGTTAGTTCCTTTTGCGCTTCTTGATCAAGACTGGCAAAGGCTTAGGCTTTATACCCTTTTAGCCTTGCCCTATTTAACCTTAGCCTATTTAAATATCGCTGCTGATTGGAAAACGGTTTTTCTCGACAATCTAACCCTTAAACTTTCTTTTTTACCTTGGCTTTTTTGTTTTTATTGGCTTTTTTTAGAGTTGAAAGCAGTTTACTTGTGGAAAAGCGAGGGTCGTAAGTCATAACTACCTTCAATTTACCGCCATATTTTGCCATCAGGGTTCTTTTTTTTTGAAGATGTTGGCTGTGAGAAGAAACTGCCAAAATTGCTGGTTTAATTTGTCTGATAATTTTTTCTTGAACTGAGGCTTTAGCCATGGCTAAAGGTAAGGGAAAAATAAAATCAACAAACTTTAAAACCGCTAAATTTTTAGCCCTAATCAACCAAGGATTAATTGGCCGTTCCTCTCCCTTGAGTTTTCTTAAACGATAATCTGACTCCAAACCTACCAAAAGAAGATCACCTTCAGCCTTAGCCTTAATTAAAAATTGCTGATGGGCAGGATGTAAAAGATCAAAACAGCCGGTCACCAAAACAATTTTTTTACCCAGCTTTTTAAGACTTTTTAAATAAGCCAAAAGTTTTTTTAAAGAGATAATTTTCTTCAAGGCTCTTTAATTTTCTTCAAGAACTGCCACCAATTTTTCGCCAAAGGCTTCGGCGGCCTGCGGGCCATTGGCAGTCACCAGCCGACCATCAACCTCCACCGCTTGACCCGTATAGTGAGCACCGGAGGCCACCAGATTTTTTTCCTCTGAAGGAAAACTGGTTACTTTTTTATCTTTAAGAATGCCGGCATTGGCTAAAATTGAAGGAGCAATACAAATGGCGCCAATCACCTTTTTTTGAGCAAAGGCTTCTCGAACCAAAGTTAAAACTGATTCCTGATTAAAATATACTTGAGCGCCAGTGCCGCCAACAAAAACCAAGGCTGCATAATCTTGAAGGTTTACAGCTGCAAGATCAACATCTATTTTCACCTTGCCTCCCAAAACTCCCAAGGCTTCTTCCACCCCCTGAGCCGCCGTTAAGACTTCCGCACCGGCTGCCTGTAAAGCGACTCTGGTCTTAAAAAATTCCTCGTCGCGGAAATCTTTGGGCGCCAAAACCATTAAAACTTTTTTCCCGCTTAATTTACCCATTTTAACCTCACCTCCTTCGCTTGGGACTAAATTATGATTTTTATTTAAACAACCACTCAAAAATAAACTCAAAAATAAAAACAATAAACCAAGTCTCAATTTTTTAAACATTAAATTTTTAAATATAAATCAGCACCGCAAAAGCGACAAATACCTCGATGATTAATTTTGGCTACCCCAACTAATTCGGGTTGCCAACCATTCCTTTTGACGACTAAACGCTGGCATTGCGGACAAAAGGTATCACCAAGGCTAAAAAAAGCTTCTTTCCCTTCTGGTGTAGCCCAAATATAAATAAATTCTAAACCTTCTTTTTTGCCCAGCTCATAAGCAGTTTTTAAGGTCTGTGCAGGTGTTGCCGGCAATTGTTTAAAAACTTTATCCGGTGCTAAACGCGGTGAGAAACGAGATAAATGCCAAGGCACTTCTGGACCAAGATTTTCCACCAACCAATGAGCAATAGCTTTCAAATCTTTCCTTTCATCATTAACTTTGGGAATTACCAAGGTTGTCAATTCAAGATGAATTTTGTATTTTTCTTTTGCCAGAACTAAATTTTTCAAAAAATCTTCGTCCCAAAAAGCCCCCTGCAGCTGATAAGCTGCTTCACCCCAGCCTTTAAAATCAATATTGGCAGCATCAATCACCGGTCCAATTAAAGCCAAAGTCTGCCGGCTCCAAGAGCCGTTGGAAACAAAAACCGTATAAAGTCCGGCCTTTTTGGCCAAAACTGCCGTTTCATAAACATATTCTGCCCAAATCGTCGGCTCATTATAGGTGAAGGCGATACCCGGCGAACCTCGCGCCACTGCCAATTTCACCAAAGCCTGAGGAGTTAAATAAGCCTCGCTCGTAATTTTTAATTTTTGCCTTTGGGCTCTCAATTTCTCGATGGCTGTTTCTCCCCATGAACAGTCCCAATTTAAGCATTGCTTACAGCGAAAATTACACCCCCAGCTGCCTACCGACAAAATTTCACTACCGGGATAAAAATGGTAAAGTGGTTTTTTTTCTATAGGATCAAGATGAATTGCCGAGAAAAGACCATAAGTTAATAAATAAAGCTGGCCTTCAAGATTAACTCTGGTAAGACAAAAACCGGTTTTCCCTTGACCAATTTGACAGCGACGCTGACAGGCAGTACACCCCACTCTTTTGCCGGCTAATTTTTTAAATAACTTGGCCTTGTGCATGAAGATAAAAATATTATATCCTAAAAACGGATGATTTTCAAAAAATTTTTGGTTTTTCTTAGCTTGCTATCTTCATTAATTTTTATAAAGGGGTTTTTCTTTCCCCCAACCTACCGGCAGATCAAAATTGGCAACCATTATTTTTGGGTAAAAATTGCCCAAACTCACCAAGCCCGCCAACAGGGTTTAGCCGGCAAAAAACAACTCGGAGAAAATGAAGGTATGCTTTTTGTCTTTAAGGAAAAACAGTGCCCTTCTTTTTGGATGAAAGGCATGCTTTTTCCTTTAGATTTTATTTGGTTGGCTGGAAATAAAGTGGTTGACTTAAATGAAAATGTACCGCCGTCAAAAACTGATGCGGAAATTAGCTACTATCAACCCAGCATCCCGGTGGATAAAGTTTTGGAAGTTAAGGCTGGTTCGATTAAAAAGTACGGGATTAAAATCGGCCAGAGTTTTAAAATTGAAAACTAGGGTGAAACAGTTAAGCTAGGGCGGACTTATGCCATATTGATTTAAAACTTGCTTCACCCCGGCTGCTGCCTGACTTAAAGCTGCTTGGGGTGAACCGCCACCAGCCATCATACCTAAGGCATCTTCGTAATATTTAATCATCCGATCGTTGATGCCGTTGTCGTGAGTCCGGGAACACAAAAACCAAGTTTTGGCAAAAGGTGCCTGTTTTACAAAAGGCGCCACCAAGGGATGAGTCTCCAAATCTTTCGCTAAAGATTTAAGAGGATACGGTTCGCCAAAAAGCCTAATCTGACTTTCATTAGTATAAAGTTTTTTGAGATTTTCCGGCTGGGAAAGAAATTTTAAAAATTGCCAAGCGGCTTCAGCGTTGACCGAATCTTTAGCCACTGCCTCAACCCAAAAAGTTGCCCAAGTAATTTTATTTTTACTGTCCTTCATCAACTGGGGCACTTCGGTAATTTTAAAATTCAAATTAGGATTGAGGTCTTTAATTTCAAAAGCTCGCCAGGAAGGGGCGATCAGCATCGCCACCTTACCATTGGCAAAGGCATAGGTTGAAGGTGGCATTGTTTCATCCCAAACTTGATAAAGCCGAGAAAAAAGGCTGTAAAATTTCAAAGCATCCTCTGCCAATTTATCAGTTGGCCGGGCTAAATCAGCGCCGTTTTGCAACATCATTAGGCCTACAATATCGCTCCAATTATCAACATTATTGGTGGTACCCAAAGCTATCCCGCCAAGCTGTAAGCGGCCATCTTTATCCCTGACGCTTAATTTATTGGCAGCATTGCGCAATTCCTCCCAAGTGGTCGGTACCTCTACTCCCGCAGCCTTAAAAATATCAGAATTATAAAAAAGAGCTAAAGTATCAATACCTAAAGGCACGGCATAATACTGACCTTTATTTTTTAAGACCTCAGTGATTGAATAATAATCAGACCAGTCCAACAAATTTTCCGGTACTGCTGCGAGTTGGTCTTGATTAAGAAACATAGGTAACCAAGTAAGGTGGATTCGAAAAATATCCGGTCCCTTACCTGCAGCCAAAGCTGATTGGAGTCGTTCCCGATAATCTTTGGGTGATTGAAAAACATAATCAATAGTGACTTCAGGATGTTCCTTTTTATAATCAGCCAAAAGCGGTTCCAGCACGGTTTTGGGTTCCCATAAACCCCAATAAGTTAAGGTTATCTCTTGGTTTTTTTTGTTTAACCAAAACTGGAGTCCGCCTCCTTTTTTCGCTAAAATACTCTTGATAACAAAAACTAACAAACCAACAATCATTAAAATGGCAAAAATGGGGATAATTTTTCTAAAAGGTGATGGTTGAACCGTGGCTTCGGAAACTAAATTGTCATTGGCTGAACCAACACTTTCGGCATTTTCCGATTCGCTCGGCAAATTGGAAGGTACCTCAGGTAAAGCAGTCTCGGAAACTGAAGAATTAACCATCCACGGCGGTTGGTTTGGAGATTGCTGAGGAGTAAACGGTTCTGCCATCAATTTAATCATATGGAAAAAAAGGGCAATTTTCAAGGTAAAAAAACAAGAGAAAAAATTAAACTTCAACTTAGTTTTAAAAAATGGTGGTTAGTTTTTCTACCCCTCTTACTCTTATTCCCTTATTTACTTTATCTAATTTTTTATTATCAACGCATTTATCCCTTTGTAAGAGTAGCTCATTTAAATTTAGCTGGGCTTAACCGGTCTCAAGCCAGTCAATTTTTAAAAGAGGCTATCAATCAAAAACAAATCTCTTCTCTTAACTTAATTTACAACCAACAGACTTGGTCAATTCCTTTAAACGAACTCAATTTCCGCTATCTACCGGAGGTCAGCAGTCAAAAGGCTTTTGCTGTCGGCCGCCACCAAAACTTAAACCAAAATTTTTATGAACAAATCCTTGCGTTCTGGCAAAGAATCAATTTGGACCTAAGCTATGAACTTGAAGAAGCAAGGCTTGAGGCTGAAATCGCCAGTATCTCTGCACAAATTGACTTAGAAGCGATACCGCCGCTTATTCAAGTTTTGGACGAAGCCGAGGCAAAAAACGGTGAAAGGATCATCATCAGCGAAGGCAAACCGGGAAGAAAACTTGATCAGGAAAAAATCAAAGCCTTAATTAAAAACCAGCTCGGTCAATTGGAAACAGAAGAGCTTAATTTACCCATCGCCATTACTTCACCAACTCTCAGTCAACAAATCCTGAAGGAAACTAAAGCTCGGGCGGAAAAATTATTGGGCAAAAAAATCATTCTCACTTTTAAAGAGGAAACTTGGGAATTAACTGATAAGGAAATCATTAATTTTCTTTCCTTTTATCAAGCTTGGGATGAAGAAAAAATTGCTACCTATATTGAAGCTTTGCTCCCCAGCCTTAATCGACCAGCTCAAGATGCCCTTTTCCGCTTTGAAAATGGCCGAGTAATTGAATTTAAGCCAGCAATAGCTGGCCAAAATCTAGATAAAAATAAAACTCAACAGCTTTTAGTTGAGGCCTTAAGAAGTCTTGAAGAAGAAACCAATCGTCAGGTAGCCAAGATTAATTTACCGGTAAGTCTCATTGCTGCCAAAATCACCACCAGTCAGGTTAATAATCTTGGTATTCAAGAGTTGCTTGGCGAGGGGAATTCTTGGTTTTATGGCTCAATTGCGGGCAGAATTCACAATATCCAACTGGCTGCCAGTAAAATTAATGGTTTGCTCGTGGCACCAGAAGAAATCTTTTCTTTTAATGAGGCTGTTGGGGATGTCTCAGCTTCTACGGGTTTCAAACAAGCTTATATAATTCAAGGTAATCGCACGGTTTTGGGTGATGGCGGTGGTGTTTGTCAAGTTTCAACCACGCTCTTTCGCGCCATTTTAAGTGCCGGTCTGCCAGTTGAAGAAAGACACGCTCATGCTTATCGCGTAAGCTACTATGAATATAACTCCGAACCTGGTTTTGATGCGACGGTTTACTACCCTAGCGAAGATTTAAAATTTAAAAATGACACCCCTGCACATCTTTTAATCCAAACCACCACTGACCTTAACAAAATGAAATTAACCATTCAGCTTTATGGAACGCCTGATGGCAGAAAAGTAAAAATTTCAAAAGCAAGAATTTGGGATCAAGTGCCGCCACCACCCGATCTTTATCAAGAAGACCCAACCCTGCCGGCTGGTACCCTCAAACAAATTGATTTTAGAGCTTGGGGTGCCAAAGTTGCCTTTGATTGGCAGGTAACAAGGAATAGCGAAGTTCTTCAAGATAAAACTTTTTATTCTCAATATCGGCCTTGGCAAGCCATTTTTCTTAAAGGAACCAGTCAATGAAACTTTTTTTAGTTTTTTTTCTGATTTTTTTTCTTTCTCGTCTCCCCTTTATTAAGCCTCAGGCGGTTTTTTTTGACTCTCCAGAATATCTTTCGCGATTAAATGAAGGGCAATTTTCTAAAGCTTTAGCTTCTGGCCACCCTCCCTTTCATGCCGGTTACTTGTTAATCAACTGGCATTTTTTTCAACTGGCAAAGTTAAGCCACTTTAACCCTCTCTTGTTTGTGCAAATTATTACTATTATATTAGGCTTTTTTACCATATTTTTCTTTTATCGCTTAGTGGAAAATTTATTCTCACCAAAACTGGCTCTCGCTGCTAGTTTAATTTTCAGTCTTAATCCTTATTTTTGGCTCGCTAATGTTTCCTTAATGATTGAAACACCTTATGTTTTTTTCTTTACTTTATCCCTTTATCTGTTTAGTCGATTCTTAAAATCTGGACGAAAAAGCTGGTTGTTTTTAAGTGGCCTCGCTTTTGGCTTTGCCTATTTTATTCATCCGCTGGTCATAATTTGGCTTTCCGCCTTTTTTAGTGTTTGGTTTTTGGCAGAGAAAAAAAAGAAATATTTAAAAGCGCAATTATTTTCCTGTTTCATCTTTTTAAGCCTTTTTTATTTCCTTAATGTCTTTCTTTTTTATCAAAGCCAACTTTTTAATCTTAAAGCCGCTTTTAGCTTTGGTTTGTTTGGAAAAACCAATGAACATCTCTCGTTATATCCCTTAAACACCTTATTGCCGCGCCTCTTGCGCAACTGGCTTTTACTTTTAACTAAAAGCAATACCAACCTTTTACTGATTTTATTTTTTTTAAGTCTCTTTTATTTGTGGTACAAAAATCAAAAAAAATTTTTTTGGGCTGCGCTAGCTTGGTTTTTACCTTCCTTAATTGCCAATCAATGGTGGGATTCTGTTCTGATTGGCCGCCACTCCCTCTTGGCTACTCTCCCTCTTTCTCTTTTCTCCCTTTTCCCTTTTTTCCGCTCCGGGAGCGGTATGATCTTGACGCTCCGGGAAAAAATCTTTATTTTAGGGCTCACTTTAAACCTTCTTGCGGTGAGTGGTGCTGCTTTAATTCTTTTAACTCAACCAATTCCTTATCTTGAATTAGCCAAGGCTACAGCCAATTTACCACCAAATTCTTTACTACTTGAAAGTCATTTTGTCCGACCTTATACCTCTTTTAGCGGCCAAACGATTTTTATCAATGAACCCGGCTGGCCAAAGGCTAATTTAGTCAATTTGATTGAGGAAAAATTGGCAGCGGGTAAAGCGGTTTTTGCCACTTCTCAAGCTTTAAATGATCCTTATGGTCTTTATAACGGACCTTATCTCCACCCTTTAAGTTTAAATTGCCAAGGTCAAGCAGAATTAAGTTTTATTTTTGAACGTTATGATTTTCTTAAATTTCTAAGTGTTAATGAAAACAAGCATCTTTTTATTTATCAAATCAAACAGAAAACAAATAAAAATTATTCTTATCACGATTTTTTGATTCCTGCCTTTAGTCGTGAAAGAATTGATTACTTTGATTTTCTAAGCCAATGTTGGTTTCTGACTCTTAAAGCTTTAAAGCCATTTTTAAATTCCTTTAAAATAGCATCATGCGTATCTTAGCCCTTGAAACTTCCTGTGATGAAACCGCTGCGGCCATTGTTGAAGATGGCACAAAAATTGTGGCTTCGGTCGTCGCTTCCAGTCAAGAAATCCAAAAAAAATATGGCGGCATTGTCCCTGAACAAGCGGCCAGAGAACAAACCCGCAGTCTTATACCGGTAATTAACGCTACTTTTGAAAAAGCAAAAACATCAATTAAAAATAAAAGTGCTAAAAATGAAACTTATCAGACTGAAATAGAAGCAATCGCGATTACCGTTGGTCCGGGACTGATTGGTTCGTTGTTGGTGGGCATCGAAACGGCAAAAACTTTAGCGTGGCTCTGGAAAAAACCTCTAATCCCTGTCAACCATCTTATTGCCCATATTTATGCCAATTTTTTAAACAAACAAAATTCATCTTTTGCTCACAAGCATATTTTTCCTGCTCTTTGCCTTACTGTTTCCGGCGGTCATACCGATTTATTCCTCATGAAAAATCATGGCCAATACCGGTGGCTTGGCGGCACCCGTGATGATGCCGCTGGGGAATGTTTTGATAAGTGCGCTCGGCTGTTGGGTTTAAGCTATCCGGGCGGACCTGCAGTGGCGGCGGCAGCGGCTAAATTTAAGAAAGCAAAAAGTAGACCGGCTAACTTACCAAAATTTCAGCTTCCGAAACCCATGCTGAATCAAAATAATTTTGATTTTTCCTTTTCAGGCTTAAAAACGGCACTTTTAAATTTTACTAAAAAACTTAAACCTTTAAATTCTCTTGTTGTTTCTCAACTGGCTTATGAACTTCAAGAGGCGGTAACCGACGTTTTGGTAAGCAAAACCCTCAAGGCGGCGGCGCAATTTGCTGTTAAATCAATTCTTGTTGGTGGCGGAGTAGCCGCTAACAAACGTTTACGCGAAAAGTTTAAATCAACCACCAACCAACCAGCTTATAAGTCCTTAAAACTTTTTCTACCACCTTTCTCGCTTTGCACCGATAATGCGGCGGTTGTGGCTTCGGCGGCTTATTTTAATTACCATCCCCTTCCTTGGCAAAAAATCAAAGCTCAACCAAACTTAGAAATTAAATGATAAAATAACATTTAAAAATGACAAAATTTAGCAAAAGGAAAAGTTAAGAAATTACAAGCTTAGCTGAGATTATAATTGAGACAGCCAATGGAAAAAACCTATCAACCAAATCTTTATGAGCATAAAATTTATCAATTGTGGGAAAAAGCAAATGCTTTCACCCCTCAATTACCCAAAAAAAAATTAAAAAAACCGCTAAAGAAAAAGCCGTTCTGTATCATTCTGCCGCCGCCCAATGCTAATGCTGATTTACACCTTGGTCATGCCATGTATGTCATTGAAGATATTTTAATCCGCTATCATCGTTTAAAAGGAGATTATACTCTTTGGTTACCGGGTGCCGACCATGCTGGTATTGAAACTCAGTTTGTTTATGAAAAGGAGCTTCAAAAACAAGGTAAATCACGTTTTGATTTTAGTCGAGAAGAGCTTTACCAACAAATTTGGAGTTTTGTCCAAAAAAACAAACTTAAAATGGAAAATCAGCTTAGAGCCATGGGGTTTTCTTTAGATTGGACCCGGAAAAAATTCACTCTCGATCCGGAAATTGTGAAAATCGTTTATCAAACCTTTAAAAAACTTTATGATGACGGTTTGGTTTACCGAGGAGAAAAGCTGGTTAATTACTGTACCACTTGCGGCACCTCTTTTTCTGATCTTGAAATTGAGCACCAGGAAGTACAAGGTTCTCTCTGGTTTATTAAATATCCCCTTAAAAACTCAACCAATTTCATCACCGTCGCCACCACGCGACCAGAAACGCTTTTAGGAGATACTGCTGTCGCCGTTAACCCCCAAGATAAACGCTATCAACACTTAAAAGGAAAAGTGATCGTCCTGCCGATAACGAACCGAGAAATCCCCCTAATTATGGACGGAAGCGTGAAAAAAGATTTTGGTAGCGGTGCCGTTAAAGTTACGCCTGCCCATGATGAAAATGATTGGCAAATAGCTGAAAAACACCATTTAAGCAAAATCCAAATCATTGACTTTACCGGCAGAATCCAACAATCGCCACTTAAAGATATTCCTCAAGAATTAATCGGTTTAACTGTCAAACAGGCCAGAGAAAAAATTTTAAAGCGGTTACAAACAACAGGATCGCTACTTAAAACCCAACCACATTCCTTGGTTTTGGCCCGTTGTTACAAATGCCATCAAGTAATTGAGCCTTTACCTCTCCCTCAATGGTTCATCAAAGTTGCTCCTCTAACTAAAAAGGCTATTGAGGTGGTAAAAAATGGGGATTTAAAAATTATTCCCAAAAGGTTTGAAAGAATCTATTTTCAATGGCTGGAATCATTGCGTGATTGGAATATTTCTCGTCAAGTAATTTGGGGTATCCGGATTCCTGCTTGGCGCTGTCTTAAATGCGCCGCCAACCAAAAAACTCGTTGGCTTATCACCAGCGGCGAGAAACCAGATAAATGTCCTGACTGTCACGGCAGTGCGTTTCAACAAGATCCTGATACTTTTGACACTTGGTTTTCCTCAGCTCAATGGCCATTTGTGACCTTAAAAACCAGCCAACCTTCAGATTTTGATTTTTTTTATCCAACTTCGGTGATGGATACCATGTGGGACATTTTGCCTTTCTGGGTCATCCGCATGGTGATGCTTGGTTTGTACCTCACCGGGAAAATTCCTTTTAGGGTCGTTTATTTACACAGTCGTGTCGTCGATGAAAAAGGGCAAAAAATGAGTAAATCTAAAGGCAATGTTATCAATCCTGCAAACATGGTGGCAAAATATGGAGCTGATGCCTTGCGTCTTTCTTTAGTTTTCGGCACCGCCCCGGGAAAAGATCTGTGTTTAAGCGAAGCTAAAATTCGCGGTTTTAGAAATTTCACCAATAAACTTTGGAATATTGCCAGATTTATAAAAATAGTCAGTTTTGAAGAACCACGATTTTACCCTAAACTGCAAAATTTAAAAAAACTTAAAGCCGAAGATAAAGAGATTCTCAAAGCGCTCAAACTGCTGGTTGAAAACACCACCGCCCAACTTGAAAATTTCCATTTTGCTTCAGCAGCAGAAGCTTTATATCAATTCATCTGGCATCGCTTTGCTGATCAATATCTGGAAAAAATTAAAGAACGCTTAAAAAATCGAGATGAAGTCTCTTTGAAAGTCTTGCACCACACTTTTCTTACCTGCCTTCAACTGCTTCATCCTTTTGCCCCCTTTATCACCGAAGTTTTGTGGCAAAAACTCAAACCAAAATCAGAACCTTTACTTATAACTTCTGCTTGGCCAAAAAATCGTCTTTGTTAAAATAAAAGTATGCCCAAAAAACTTCTTGTCTTCTTTCTAGGATTTTTACTCTTGTCTTCTTTGCTTAACCAAACTTTGCTGGCTTCTGATTTTGATCGAGCCAAAACCACCGTCGCCAGCTGGCCCCAATTAGCCAAAAGCCACCTTGTTTTTAGTCTGGCTTTATTTAAAACTGGCTCGCTTGATTATCAAAAAGAGCTTATTTTAGCCAAAAATAGTCTTTTTTGGAATGAAAAAAAATTTGCTCAGCAACTAAAAATTCTTAATCAGCCGCAACTTCTCAATGAGGTTTTAAAACAATGGCAAGCTCTGCTTGATCAAGGGATTGAATCGCCTGAAATTTATTTAAACTTAAGTTTAATTTACTATCAGTTTTATCAAAATCAAACCGCGCAAAAACTTTGGGAAAAAGCCTTTTATCTTGATCCAAACAGTCAACTAGTAAACACCGTAGGAAAAATTATTAAGCAGGCAAGTTCTTAGCTTTCGGTCTTTTCTTTAACGGCAGGGGTTGTACCTGAAGTTTTTTCTGAAACTACTGACTCTTCAGAAAGCTTCTTTTCTGCTTCACCCTTCTTAACTTCTTCAGTTTTAACTGCCGCTTCTTCGGCTGCGGGTTTCACCTCAACTTCTTCCTTAACTGGCGCTTCGATCTTTACCACCAAGGCTTTAAGATCCTCGCTTTTCAATTGAATTTTTGTTTTATCGTAGTTTAAATCTGCCAAAGTCAAAGAATCCCCAATCTTGGCAAGTTTATCAATTTTCACTGTAATTTTTTCCGGTAAATCGGTAGGCAAAGCTTCAACTTCAACCTCATCAAGTAACTGCACTAAAATCCCGCCCGCGGCTACCGCAGGTGCCTCACCAATCATTTCAATGGGAATCGTTGCCTTAATTTTTTGCTTTAGATCGACCTGTCGAAAATCAACATGAAGTAAAGTGTGCTCCACCGGTTCTCGTTGAAGATGTTGAATAAGCACCAAGTGTGGTGTTTTTTCTCCCTTAATTGTCAAGGAGACTAAACCTGTTTCTCCTACTTTATCAAAAACCTTTAAAAATTCCTGCTGAGATAATTGTAAAGTTTGAGACTTAATTCCTTGACCATAAAGATTCGCCGGCAATAAACCCTTTTTTCTCAAGTGCTTAACTTTACGCCCAATCACTTCGCGTTTTTCGACTTTAAGTTGAGGATATTGCGTTGCCATACACTCTGTTTAAAATTAAACTTGGTAATTTTCCAAAAATTTAACCACCAAGCTTAACTATTTTTTTAATTTTTAAGAATTTTTTAATCCTAACAAAATTAATGAGAAAATTCAACAGCAAAAAGTTTATCTTGGTCAAAAACCTCCTTAAAGCTTACTTTCTGTTTTTCCCACATTCCCTGAGGCATGATCTTTAAGGGCTTAAGAAAGGCTGGATAATTAATTTTAAGCGAAAGTGGGTCTGGACCGGTGCCTGATTGCTTCTGCCAAAAACAAAGATAGTCTAAACGATTAGCGGTTAAATTTAGCTTTTCTTTTCTTTGAAAATTAATTTTAATTTTTTTACGCTCTTGGGCGGGTACCTCCACTAAAAACCCAAAAACACTTTTACCAAAACTCTGTTCCCTTTCTAAGTTATTCTCGCTCAAAGGCTCAAAAGTTGTCTGGTCTTGAGCTTGTTCTTTAACGGTAATTTTCTCAACATCAAAAGGCAAATAGAGCCGCAAATAATTTTTGTAAGTACCACCTGGCCAAGCCTCTGAGGGGCTTTCATTAATATAAACCAAGGTTAACTCCCCTACCACCTGTCCTTCTTTTAAAATTGTCACTTCATAATTTAAATCGCGCTTAATAAAATAATTAGCCTTATTGATTCCCAGATTGGCATCCACCAACATCAAATAATCAATCAAGCCAGGCCCTTGAAATTGACTTTTTTGGTTAAAAGAAAGACTTTTGATCTCACCGGTCCAGCCCAAAAATTGAAAACGCTGCTGAAGCTCTGGCTGATAAAAATAAAACATTAAGTCTTTACTTGCAAGCTGGCGTTGCCAGTAGGTAAAAAGTTCCAAGCTCTTGGCTGGCTCTAAATTTTTAATTTTTTCAAATAAGAAGGTGGTCAGCGTCGTTAAAAAATTTTTCTTCTGGGTAGAACCAGGGAAAAAATTAATTTCGGCATGGTATTCTGTCCTTTCAAAAAAATTCTCGCTGTTAATGCTTTCCTGATAATCTGGAAGAAATACCGGGCCGACCACTTTGAGTAAATCTCTAACCACATTTAAATTTAAACCGATCACTCCGTCCACCGCTTGTCCGGTTTCTTTTTCTAAAAACCAAGCAGTTTGCTGGGCACTCGTCGGAAAATCTGGAGACCAATTGGCATCGCGCAAAAACCAATTCTCTTTATCGAGGTATTTCTTTATCGGCGCCGGCGGTTCGACGTGACCTTTAAGTTGACCATCGGCACTATAAACATCTTCCACCCGAAAATCCAAAAGTTTGCCTTTTTCAAAAACCGCGACGGCATAAGAACCAATAAAACCACCCGTTGGTCTTAACTCCATGTTATTTTGCAAAAGTAAAAGGTAAGTCTTTTTGCCCTCAAAGGCGAGAACCTCGGGTATTAAGGAAAGAATTTTTCTGCCAAAGATTATTTTTTGACGCCAAGCCGGCAATTGTTCTAAAAGCAAGGGAATTTCTTCCTGAAAAATTTTTAAAAAATGTGTTTCTGATTTGCTTAATTTTTCAAGTCTTGCTTGACTAAAAGCAAGTTTTCTTTCCAAATCATCGAGGTCCACCAAAAGTGTTTTTAGCTCTGTTTGAGGATCAGCGATTTTATTTTGAAAAATAATGGCGTTAAGAGTTTGAGCTCTTAAAAACAACTGCTGGCTATCTTTTAAAATACCGCTTAAATTCACCAGCAGTCCTAAAATTTCCTCTACTTCTTGATTTTTTTGTCCTAAAAGTAAAGAAAAAAGCGAATTAAATTGCCAAAAAATTTTTTGAGAAAGAAGAAAATGATGATTGGCTTTTTCGGCAATTGGTGATAGGCTTTGCCAGTCATTATTTTTAAGCAAAATCTTAACTCTCTGCATTTCTTTAAAGCCTAAAAAATTTAAAAGCGCAAAAAGCCAGAGGGGGGAAGAAACAAAAATAAGGAAACATAAACTCAAGAGGAGACCGCCAAGCAACGGCTTAAAGCGAATTTTAAATTTCAGAATTGGTTTTTTAAATCTCCTCAGCCACTGAGGTAAAATTAAATCTAAGCCCTGCCTTTGTTTAAAAATAGCTTCGGCAGTCCTCCTGATGCCTTCTTCAAGACTAACCTTTGGCTGATAAACCAACTGCCACCAGCTTTTTTTAACCTTTTCCAAAAGCCAAGAATCTACTTCCCAAGTCTTGGCTAAATTAGCTTTATCAAGATAAACCACTTTAAAATCTTTAGCTAAAATTCTTTTCGTTCTTAAAAGTAATTCGGTTAAATCGATTTTTTCAAGACCAGCCAAATAATAAGTTTTCTCATTGGAAGCCTGAGAAAACATGGCTCGCAAAACCCCCTCTACCCAATCTTCAAGATAAAGGGGATAAAGTTTCAACTGAGGACTACCGGTTAAAATCAATTTTCCCTGTCTTAATTGGCTGAAAAAAAGCTCAAGTAAACTGGTTTTTGCCAAACTCGCGCCGTAAACGAAATGAAAATAAACCAGACGCCAATCTACTTTCTGAGTTTTCGTAAAGGCAGTAAAAAGAGAACGAGGATAAATCTCAGGATAGGGAGTAGCAAATAAGAACTTGGCTTGATACTGTAAACAGAGTCTTAAGGTTTGCAAAGGGGAAATTTTCTGCTGACTTAAAGGACCTGTACTTATTTGAAAGGCATAATCTAGTTGGAGGGGCAATTTATCTTTGAGTAAATGAAAATGAGGAAAAATTTTTAAAGCCGCCAATTTCTTAGCACCAGTCGGATCTTGATTAAAATAATAAACCGTAGCCTTTTTTTTGAGTAATTTTTCGGCTAAACAAGCGCCAAAAAACGCCGAATCACTCACCAGTAAAATCTGAACCCCTGTTTGAATTTTTACTCGCCAATAGGCTTGTCTTTTTTTCTCATCCATATTTCTATCTTAAAAAAGAGAAAGAAAAACTGCAAGCAGCATAAAAATCTTCAAAGTTTCACTTTGGTGGCTTTTCGAGGAAAAGTTTAAATTTTTCTCTTGCCTAACGTGAACCTAAGGCTTGATTGACTAAATTATCAGCTTCACTGTTTAAACTGCGGGGAATTTGTTGATAGTTTAACTTGCAATTAAATTTTTGACTTAAGGTCTTAATTTGGTTAATTAAAATCTTTAGCTTTTGATTTTTAATGCGATAACGGCCGGAGAGCTGAGCCACAACCAATTGAGAATCAAGATAAAAAGTTATCAGTTTAACTTCTGAAGCTAAGCCAGTTTTTAGTAAATATTGAAAGGCTTTTAAAACCGCGGTATATTCAGCCACATTGTTGGTCGCCTCACCAATTTTCTCGCCATGCTTATAAATAACCCTGCCGTCTTTTTTAATCACAAAACCAATCGCCGCCGGCCCGGGATTGCCACGAGCACCACCATCGGTATAAATCTCAAGATTAAAGTTTTTCATCAAAAATCTTTCCTCTTTTTTTAACAAAATCACTTAAAATTCTCGGCCAGTTTAAATAATTAAAACGGAAGTTGAGTTTTTGGGCAACTACCTGAAAAGTTAAAAATAAAACCAAAAACTCTGTCATTGCCGTAATCAGGGCGCAAGCCTTAAAGGCAAAAAAAGGTACAAAAATCAAATTGGCCAAGAAATTAAAAGCCAGCGCCAAAGCAGAAATGTTAAAAGTTTTTCTCTGCTCACCCAAGGCAATAATCGTATAACCGGTTAAATGATTAAGAAAAGCCAATGGTAAAGCCGGCAAAAGCCAGCGTAAGGCACTGACCTCTGGTAAAGCAGCCATCCCAGTAAAAAGTTCCATTATTAAAGGTGCTAAAAAGAAAGTAAAAACGGCAATCAGAAGTGAAGCAGTCACGAGTAAAGCACTGGCTTTTTGTAATAAAAATTTGGCGGAATTTTTGCTCGGTTGCAAAACCTGCCGGGACAAAATTGGCAACAAGGCATTCATTAAATAAGCCGCTGGCAAAACCAGCGTTTCATAGATTTTATAAGCTAAACCATAAATCCCCACCATTTCTGAACCCCAAATAAACTTTAAAATCAAAGTATCAATTCTAGAATAAACCGTAAATAATAAAAGAATGGCGCCCAAAGGCAGGCTTTGCCAAATTAACTTCTTGATTATCCTATAATCCCAAACAAGAGAAATTTTTGTCTGTCGCCAAGCTAAAAGGGTAAAAAAAAGATTAACAAAAAAATAAACCAACAAAAGCAATAAAAGATAAGTTTTTAAATTTCCCTTTTGAAAAAATAAAATTAGCGCCACCAGAAAAGAAAAAAAAGCTGTCAGGATCGTTTGTAATGAAGCCCAGTAAAGTTTTAAGCAGCTATGAAAAATCACCATCAGGGTTTCTTTATAAACTAAAAGTAACATCAAAGGTAAACTTAAAAGCAAAAGAGAAAAAATTGGGTTTGCACGCAAAAATAATCTCAAAAAGGTCCAACTTAAAATTAAAGTTAAACTTGAAATCAACAAGCGTAACCAAAACATATTACCTAAAATTTTTGGCTGATTTCTTTGATTTTGACTGGCTTCTTTCACCGCCACCAGGTAGGTACCAAAATCTGCCAGACTGGCCAAAAGCATCACTAGGGCAAAAATAAAAATATACTCGCCGTAAATTTCTCTTCCCCAAAGCCGACGTAAAAGCAAGGTATTGGCGCTGGTAAAAATTAAAGCTAAGGCTTTACCAAAAAATTGGCTGGCGGTATTAAGGTTGATTTTGTGGGAAAGACTCATCTAGGCTTGATAATCAAGTGCCGATGAATTCCCTCGCCTTCAGAAACCGTGGTGACGTCGGGATGGTCGGCCAAATAAAGATGAATAATTCTTCTCTCGGTAGCCGTCAAGCTGGCAAGTTGGATCTCGCGACCGGAAAATTTTACCTTTTGGGCTAAATTAGCAGCCAGTCTTTGAAGATAAACTTCTCTTTTTTGCCGCCAGTCATTAACATTGAGAATAATTTTTTGCCACTCACCAGTTTTTTTATAAGCCAATAATCTTACCAATAATTGCAAAGCACTTAAATTTTCGCCGTTTCTGCCAATTAAAAGCTCTGCTTCTTTGGTTTTTATCGTCACCATCACTACCTCCTCTTCCTCATTAAAACTCAAGCTAAAATCCGTCACCAAAAGAAGGTTTAAAATTTCACTTACAGTCTTTTCAATAACAGCTAAGTTTTTCTTTGATTTCATTTTCTTCTTTTTTCCAGACCACCGCTGGACCACTGTTGCTGAAACATCATCACCACACTAAAAGTTAACCAGTATAAAACCAAACCTGCTGGAAAAGTAAAACCAATAAACAGGGTCATTAAGGGCATTAAGTAAAGCATTTGCCCCTGCATCATTGCCGCCATATCGTCAGTTTTCTCTTTGGTTTTCTTGGCAAGTTTTTTTTCTTTTGCTACCACAGGCATCATCATTTTTGAAGAAAGGAACTGAACCACGGCGGCGGCAAGCAAAAAAAATCCCGGCAGTTTTTCCAATTTAAAAACACCCAAGTCCAAAACAAAGGGTAAGGATAACAAATCAGGCTTGGTTAAATCAAGATAAAGAAACTGGGTTTTAATTTGATGGTTATCCGCCAATCTTAAAAAGGGGTATAAAATCTTGTTTAATTTGGTAATGATGTCGCCATCGGTTTTTAAAACTTGAGAAAAAGCCTGAAACAAAGCAATTAAAATCACGATCTGTAGAAGTTGCGGCAGGCAACCGGCGGCCGGATTGGCACCATGTTTCTGATAAAGCTCAAGTTGGGCTTTGGCAAACTCTGCTTGGTTATGTTTGTATTTAGCCTTGAGTTTTGCTAATTCTGGCTGTAACTCTTTCATTTTTTGCGCCGCTTTTAAAGAAGGCGTGGTTAAAGGTATCATAAGCAGACGTAAAACCACGGTAAGACCAATAATGGCCACGCCCAAATTGCCAAAAAGCTGGTAAAAAGCAATTAAAGCGTTAACCAAAGGTTGATAAAGCAAAGTAAACCAGATATTCATAAAACTCTAAAAATTATGACCTTTATCTTAAAGGATCTTTACCGCCCTTTGACCACGGATGACACCTCACAATTCTTTTAAAGGCTAGCCACGATCCTTTTATAATACCATATTTGTCGATAGCCTGATAACTATATTCGGAACAACTAGGAGTAAAACGACAGGCTTTGTCTGATAAATACCAAGAACGAAAAAGCGGCTGGTGAAACCAGCGAGTTTTTTGGTAAAAACGAATAAGGGTTAAAAATAATTCTTTTAACACCCCTAACTTTCTCCTCTTTATTTATAATCACTAATTTTTAGACTCTCAAGTGCTTTTTTTATTTCCCTGAAAATTGCTTGATAATCTGCTTTTAAAATTTCTTTTTTTGCCAAAATAATGATGCCGTAGCCCGGTGCCACTTCTGACCATAAATTACGAACGGCTTCGGCTAAGCGGCGTTTACTTTGATGACGCACTCTCGCCCTTTTCTCAAGTTTTTGGGGCACAATAAAGGCAAAAAGCGAAAAAGCGTTCAAGGCAGAAGATTTGGTCATTAAGAATTTAAGAGGTTGATATTTTAAAAAAAATAAAGGCAGGGAAATGGTTTTACCCTTTTTTAAAATTTTGGGAATAAGATAAGCCGGCAATCGATAGGCTTTAGGAAGCACTGATTTTTAAAAATTCAAAAGTCAAAATTAAACTCATTTTAAATTTTAATTTTGACTGCCTTATTGGTAATTAAACTTCAGCTTTTAGAGCTCTTCACCTTGTCAGCTTTTTTCTACCCACCATTCTTCTTCTTTTCAAAAGCTTTCGGCCATGCTGACTTTTCATTCGCTGACGAAAACCGTGCTTACGAGCACGTCTTAATTTTTTAGGCTGCCACGTACGTTTAGGCATAAACCAATCTTAGCAAAAAAACAGCGGGAAAACAAGCTAAATTAAGCCTTGGTGGTCAAAAATTTTTCAAAAAAATCAAGAATAATTTCTTGAAGTCGATTCTCTGGCTTTTTACCAGTATTTTTTTGCCAGCATTCAACCATTGCCGTCATCGCCTGCTGGTCATCGGGAATCTTCTCGATTTCAGCAATATCTTTTTCGCTCAGTGATTCTTCAACCTCCAAAGCAAATTTATGTCTCACCACATCGATGGCCGCGAGTAAAAAAGCTGCCTTTTCTTTAGCTGAAAGTTTTTTATCGCTTAAAAATTGAAAAATTTGTTTTTTAATTTCTTCCTCATTCAGCATGGTTGGCAGGTTGAGATGTTTTTTTGTAAAAACCAATTTTTTGCAAGAATTTATAAATTACGGTTGATAAACCAATGGTGCTTGTTAACCTCCCAAAAGGTGATTTTAAAAATTGATTCAAGCCGTAATAAGCCTCCTCGCCGATTTTTGTTACTGTCTGAATTTCTGGACCAACAACGGCTGAAACCGCCTCTGCGCCGGTTTGAATTGTTCCTCCTGTCATCTCTACTACTAGTGATTGTCCCACCTTCTCAGCCAACGCTGCTGCCTTTTCGGAAATTTCTTCGCCACCCTTAAATAAAGTGCTTACTACTTCATGAGTTGCTTCTGGTAAAGTTGTTGTGGGAGAAATTTGCTTGTCGCCAACCACTCCTGCAGGTAAAACCTTATTTACCACTACATTGGTAAGCCAACCGAAAACGCCACCTTTCCAAACGCCATTCCCCAGGGCTTGAGCCAAGCGGGAAATCCGTGAATTTGGGTGTCGCCGGCCCAAACGATCTAAACCATAGCCCGCGGCCACCAGAGAAATTCTCGGTAACCAAGAGGTCGTCGGCCCTAAAAGTTCTGCCAAAAAACTCATGCCTGTTCCGGAAAACCTCAATAAGGGAATACCCGCTTTGGTAAGTGTTTCCAAAATATAATCCAATTTTTGACCCAATCTTTTTTTAATCTCTTGAAATGCTCCTCCCGTTCTTTCTCTAACCCCTTGAGCGGCTTTTTGGACTTCCATCAAAATTTTAACTTTCTGCTCTGATAACTCTGAATTTTGAGAAGGCATTCCTTCTGTCGCTGAGGACGAAGGAGAAGTTACGGAGGCTGCTTCAGTTGTTTCGGTCATAAATAATTTAAAATTATCCCTGAATTCTTCCCTTGTCAAAACTACTTTGAAAAGATTGCTGAATTTTTTGTCGGACATCACTCAAAACCATCAGCTCTTCTCCGCGACGCAACTTTTCCATAAACTCTTGATAAAATTTTTTTTCAATTTCTTGATACACGGCTGTTCTCAATTCCGCTTTCCCTTCAGCAACTCCATTTAAAAACTTAACCATCTCTTCTTGAGCCCGATCTTCAACCAGCTGATAAAAGGTTTGCCAGCAAACCTTAGTCAACGCCAAAAGCTGGTCTTTACTAAAACTCCCAAGTCTAGACAAAAGCCGCTCGCGCAACTCCTTTTCTAAGGGTAAAAAGGTCAATAAATTCTTAAGGGTAATTTCCATAAATTTTTATTAATTTTATTTTATAACCGCACGGCTTTGTGTTCAATTTCTGAAATTAATCTTAGCATCACCCTGCCTAAAACCACCGGTGCCGGCAAAGACCCTAATTTCATGGCTGTTCTCTTTAAAGTCTCGGCTAAAAATTGCTCATCGCTCATTTCTGATTCTCTGGTCACTGCCAAGTTCAAGACTTCATTTAAAATTGCTGCCAGTTCGCCTTCACTAATTAAGGTTTTTGCCGCTTCAAAAAATTCTGCCGGAGTTTTGGGTCTAAACTGGCTTTCTTGAACCGGTTGAGGCGGGTGTTCGTAGTCAAATAAAAGTTTTAAAAATTCCAGATAACCTTTAATTCTCCCCTTATCAAAGCCTTCTCGAGTTTCTTGGATGATGTTGGTTAATCTTCGCCAATTCTCTTCACTGATTGCCAAAGCTGGTACTCGCTCGCCTAAAGTTTTTCCCGCTTGTTCTAAGCAAGCAGCCGCTGCCCGCAGTTGACTAAGTTTTGTCTCCCTCTCCTTTTTAGAGATCATCTTTGTTGTTAAAACTCTGATTTCTTCTTCTAACCTCTCTTTTTCCTCTTCTAGGCTTTTTAATTGAGGCGCATCTTCTTCAAGAAGTTTTAAAAGGTCTTTTAGGGCTAAAAGCCTATTATTAATCTCCAAAAGCTCAGCATTCTCTGCCCGTTCCCTTACCTTAGCCAATAATTCCTTCTTTTTAGACTCAGTCTCGTTGATCTCCTGATTAATAGTTTCCTTTAATGCCTGCAAATCAGTAAAATTACTGTACCTTTCAATTTCTATCTTGCCCTTTAAAACCCTTGGATCATTCTTAAGAAATGCTGCGAGTTTTTCTTGGAAGTTTTTCCTCTTCTCTGCTAATGATTTTTCCTTTTCTTGAACCAACCTTTCCTCTTCTTCTTTTTCCTTTTCTTCTTCTGTTACCAATTCACGCATCTTGGCTTCTATTTGACTAAGACTAGAAGGTACTGCTTCAGGTGCCGATTCAAGTATCGCTTCTAGCTCTTGATTTAAGAAAAAAGCCGTAGTCCGGCGTTGCGCCTCAAAAAAAATTCTCGCTTTTCTTGATAAAATTTTTTCTCGCAAAGCCTCTGTCTGCTGGTTTAAAACTTCAGTTCTTTCTTGAGTTTCTTGAAGATCTTGCAATAAGCTTTTAGGAGCCAACCAAAGAAGTTTTAAACTTATCCTTAAATCAGCTTTTTTCTTAGCCATCTCCTTTTCTGCTTCTCGTAACTTATTTTCAATTTCTTTTAGGAGAGCTACATCTTGGTGAAGTTCTTTACCTTCTTTCTCTTCCAGTAATTGCCTAAGATACCCTGTTCTCACTCTGCTTGTTGCCGGCAAAAAGGGTTGAGAGGTAGTCTCGGGCAGTTCCGGCTTGCTAAGTTTGAATCCCTCCCAAGCAAAAACTAAGCCAGAGTTAGAATCCCAACCCAAAGCTTCAAGAAAAACTGTTTGGGCAATAGCAGAATTTTTAATAAATTCAAGCAAGTCTTTTTGGTTCGCCTGAGAATTTAAAAACTCAAGATAACCCTTTGTGCTTTCAGGTAGGTTCTCAAGATTAACCTTTAAATCGGAAAAGCCTGACTGCAAGCCTTCTTTGATAAGCCTAAGGGCCTCAGATGCGCCTTTGACTCCGCCAATGGTTAAGCCTGTGGTTAAGGCAGTACCAAGAGGACCACCAAAAATACCCCCGCCAGTAACAAAAGCACCACCTAAAGGCAAAAGTTTATCCACATGGGGAGTTCCTTTTAAATTATTAAAAAACTTAGAAATCAAGCCCTCTAATTCTTTAAACCTCACCTCCTCGGGTAAACCCTTTTCATCAAGGTTTTGGCAGGAAAAGCTCAACTCTTTTCCTAAAGCTGCCAACCGTAAAAAAATTTCCTGTTCAATCAAACTCTGGGCTAGCAACCACCCTCTGCTCGTGGCTAAAATTTTTTCAGCAGCTCCCTCCCCCAATCTTTTATAAAGGCTTAAAAACGCCTGCTGTTCGCTACTTAACTGACCACCATTAACTGAAATATAATTTTGATAAGCGATCAGTTGTTGATAAATAATTTCCAGTTGTTCCGCATAAGCTGTTTTTAAGCTTTTTTGTTCTGGTGCTTTCGAGCTTTCTGAACGTTCCAGTTTTCGTCTCTCTTCCACAGGTTTTTGCGGGGGTAAAAAAATTTTTTCCGGCTCAAAAGGTCCTGCTTTAAGTAAACCAAATTCTGAAAGGTTAATCCCTTTTTCGGAAGCGGGTTGGCTTAAAAAACCAACTTCTCTTTCTTTTTTGCCGTCAGCTTTGGGAGGCTGAAGAGAACTAGGCTGAGGTTCAGGAGGTTTGGCGACAAAAGGGTTTTTTTCTGGTGAATTTTTTTGTGGTTCTGGTTCACTCATATTTTCCTTAATTTCAATTTAACATAGATTTTAAAAAACTTGCAATAAGCATAAAAAATCATTAAGATGATTTTATGACCGAAGGAGGAAATGTTCCGGAAATTAAAACGCCGGAAGTTGCAGAAAGGCCCGAAAGAGATCTTTGTTCAAAAAACAATTTTCAAGAAAAATTTCGGGGGGCCGCAAGAGCCATGCTGCGTTTGAATGTCCCAAACCATAAAAAACCTGGTTTTTTTGCCGAAGGCTGGCCAGAAACAGACCCGCGTTTTAAAACTCTCACCACAGATGCCAAGAAAAAGGAGTTATTGACATTTTTAGACAAACTGCGGCAACGAGTTTTCAATTTTCTTTATGCTGCCAATATTGCCGAGGCCTTAGACTATACTCGACAAGGCAAATTGGAAGAGGCTCAAAAAATTTTAGATAGTACTTCTATTTCTAATCTCACTACACCTGAAGATCTTAAAGCGTGGTATAGAGATGAATATGGCAATGAGCTTCCGATCACTTATAATCCCAACACCTTAACTTTTGAAGGCATTATTGATGAAACAGGCCAGAAGTTGCCACCGATTGGATTAAAACCGACGGATTTAATTTTTACTTTAGAGGAACTGGGTGAAAACGAAAAGGCAGAGTTTCTTAAAAACCATCTTGTCCTTGAGGTCAAGACAGATGAGCAAGCAAGCAACTCTCCGCAAGAAATGTCTTACAAAGATTTTGAGAACCTCCTTGAAACACAAATAAAAAATATTGATGGCCTTCTAGAAAGAATGCTTCAAAAAGTTGCTTTAGTAGAAAATTATTGGAATAATAAGATAACGGGTTTTAAGTTTATTTGCGCCGCCGAGACGCCCTCTGTTTCGTCGGTTGAAGAAAAAACAGTCTCAGTACCAGCACTACCAGAAATCAATCAAAAAGTCACCCAGCTTTTAAGAGAAAAATTTAAAGAAATGCTCAAGGAGCTGAGACAAACTAATCCTTCTCGACTTTCCGAAGATGAGCAGGCAGAGTGGGAAGCAAAGCGTCTAAAGGCCTGGGAAACTATATACTGGAGTTTAATCCAACCAAAGCCTGAAGCTGATAGCCTCACCCAAAGAACAATTTTGGCTTTAAAATTGGAACAATTAGGAGAAGATCACCCGCAAACTGAGGAAATCAAAAAACAACTCGGAGTTGAAAATCACCGCCAAAACATCGTTGATTTTTTAAATCAGCAGTTGCAAGCCTCTAACAAAGAACCGTTAAGCCCGGCGGAAACAGAGCTTGTTATTAAAGGCAGTTTTGATTTAAGCAAGCTTGTCACCGCCAACAAAGACAAACCTATCCAAAACAGCCTTCAGTTTCTCAGTGAATGTCTAAAAGAGGAAAGCGATGTTCAAACTTTTAACTCATTGCTGGAAAAATTTGATGATCAGGTCTTTGAGTCAATCAAACAGCAGCTTTTGGACAACTTTAATCTGGAAATTACAGAGGAGGCGAAAAAAATTTGGCAGGAGACGGAGCAAGAAACCTCTTTAATCAAAAAGGAAACTTTATTGGAAAAAATTAAAAAATTTATGTTTCAAGTTGATAAAGGAGGGCTTCTGTTTTTGTTGCTTTCCCAGAGCCCTTACTTTTTCTTTCTTTTTCTCCCTGAGGAAATAAAAGAAGAGCTAAAAAGGTAATAATTTCCTGTTGACAAATTGTGGAAAACTTTGATAGATAGATGGTTGGGGTTGGTTAGCTTGGCTCATTTGCCAAGCCCTTCTTGGCCGTGCTGCTTAAATTCAAAAACTAATTTCTGCCTAAAATAAAAATGGATAAAGAAAAGCTTTGGCAGGATGCCTTAAATCAACTTCAATTAAACTTAAGTAAATCAAATTTCTCTCTTTGGTTTGGCAAAACCTTTATTAAAAGCTTAAAAAGAGAAAAGGAAAAACAGTTTGTGGAAATTGCCTGTCAAAATTTCTTTGTCCGCGATCAGTTAAAAACCAATTACGCAACCCGGGTAAAAGCCGTCTTGGAACAGCTTACGGGCCTTAAAAATGAAGTTTTTTTTGTCGTGGGCACGGCAAATAAACCCTCTGCTCCCCAACAAAATGGGCCACTTTTTAATTTTGATCCTCAAAAAGAAAAAGCAAGGCTGGTAGCCAAAGCAATCGCCCAAGCCAGGCTTAATCCTGAATACACTTTTGAAAATTTTGCTGTTGCCTCAACCAACGAAATGGCTTATGCGGCTGCCACTGCCGTGGCCAAAACTCCAGGCAGTCTCTATAATCCCTTTTTTATTTATGGGGGTGTAGGCGTGGGTAAAACCCACCTCATGCAGGCAATGGGAATAAGAGTTTTAGAGAAAAATCCCGAGACTTCTTTTATTTACTGCAGCGGCGAAGAATTTACCAATGAAATTATTGAAGCCATCCGTAATAAAACCACTTCAATTTTTAAAAAGAAGTTTCGCAATGCCAAAATGCTTTTAATTGATGACATCCAGTTTATTGCCGGTCGCGACGCGGTTCAAGAAGAATTTTTTCACACTTTTAATGCTGTCAAACAGTTGGGCGGCCAAATTGTTATGACTTCAGATAGACTACCGGAGCAAATTGAAGGCTTAGAAGACCGTTTACGCTCCCGTTTTGAAGGCGGACTAATGATTGATATTCAACAACCAAATTTTGAGTTACGCACGGCAATCCTTTTAATTAAGGCTAAACAAAGGGGAGAAACTCTGCCAATTGAAGTTGCCAAATTGATTGCTCAACAAATACAAAGTACAAGAAAACTGGAGGGTGTTTTGGTGCGTTTGTTTTCCGAAAAAAATCTAACCCAAAAACCCTTAGATCTTGTCCTTGCCCAAAAAGTCCTTGCTGAAGTAAATGCCACACCTTTCAGTTTTAAAGGCTTTTTAAAACCGGAAAAAATTATCAAGACCGTAGCTGATTTTTATCATTTAAACCTCAATGAAATTAAAGGACAGAGACGTCTCAAAGAATATGTTTTTCCCAGACAAATTGCTATTTATCTTTTAAGAAAAGAGTTAAACTTAACTTATCAAGAAATTGGTCGGCTTTTTGGTGGCAAAGACCACAGCACGGTTATTCATTCTGAAAGAAAAATTACTGAGCTTTTAGCCAGTCAGCCTCAGCTTCAAGAAACTCTTACTCAACTAAAAAAAATCTTTGAGGCTTAGTTTTGTGGAAAAGTTTGTGGAAAGCCTGAAGATTATTTGTGGATTTTTGTGGATAAATTTTAAAACTTGTGGATAAATTCTTGTTTTTTACACCAAAAAATTTTTCTCCACTTTTAATCAACAGTTTTTCCCACTTTTTAAAGACTCTTTTCCACGTTTTTTTATCCTTTTTTATCTTAATACTGGAGTTTTAAACTTTTACACCTTGCCTACTACTACTACAACTAGTAGAATATAAAAAATGAAGTTTCAGCTTCTACAAGAAAATCTTAATAATATTTTAAGTTTAATTACCAAAATCGTTAGTGCCAAAGTAGATTTGCCAATTTTAGCCAATATCTTAGTTACTGCAGAAAAAAATCAGCTTATTTTTTCAGCAACCAATTTAGAAATGAGTATGATTATAAAAATTACTGCCCAAGTGGAAAAAACAGGCAAACTTGCTTTACCAGCAAAAACTTTTCAAGAAGTTGTTTTATCCTTACCCCCAGGAAAAATTACTCTAGAGCAAGAACAGGAAAAAGTAAAAATAATTTGCAAAAAAACCTTTGTGCAAATTAATGGTTTTTCAAGTGAAGAATTTCCTTTAATTCCGCAAATCAAGCCTAGTACCGAAAGTTGGAAAATTAAGGGTAAGTTTTTAAAAAAAATTTGTTCTCAAGTGGCTTTTGCTGCCGCAACTGACGAGAGTCGACCGGTTTTACAAAGCGTTTTGTTTAGACCAGAAAAAGAACAGCTTTTGGTGGTGGCGACTGATGGTTATCGTTTGAGCAAAAAAGAACTAAAAGGCAGTTTTAAAGAAGATGCTGAACTTTTAATTCCTGCCAGAACTTTATTAGAAATGGGGAGAATTTTAAGTGAAGAAGACCAAGAAATCGTGATTGTACCAGATAAAAAACAACAACAGGTAACTTTTTTGACTAAAGAAGTGCAGTTGATTTCAAGATTGATTGAGGGAAATTTTCCAGACTTTGAAAAAATTTTGCCGACTTCTTTTCAGACAGAGGTAATTTTAGACAAAGAGGAACTAGAGAGAGCCTTAAAAACTGCCTCCATTTTTGCGCGTGAAAGCGCCAATATCATCAAATTTAAAATTCAGAATACAAAATTCAAGATTTCTGCTGACGCAGCTCAGGTTGGCGAAAATGAAACGGAGCTGACGGCAAAAATTAAGGGAGAAGCAATGGAAATTGCTTTTAATTTTCGTTTTATTCAGGACTTTTTGAATGCCGTGGAAGATGAAGAAATTATTTTGAAAGTTAATGATTCTTTATCACCGGCGGTTTTTACTAGCCAAAAAACTACTCGCTTTCTTCATTTAATTATGCCGGTGAGGATTCAGACTTCATCATAGTTTGGTTTTGGCCGGATAACCCCTGTTTTAAAGCCAAGAGTTCTTGAGGATTGGAAGTAATGAGTTTATGTTCGGACTCTGAGGCAATGACGCGCATGGCGACATGATTATTGCCGGCAAAAAAGAGCCCTTGACCAACACTGGCGGCCAGTAAAAGATTTTTTTCTCCTTGAGAAAGATAAAAAACCTCGGCAACTTTATCAATGGCCGCTGGTGACTGTTTCATTAAAATTTGAATCGAGGAGTTAGTAATAATTGCCTTGCCTAAATCTGAGGAAAGGAAATCTTCGACGTCTTGGGTGATGGTGGTTAAACCAAGATAATATTTTCTTGCCCGCTTAGCCAGGCCATATAAAAAAAGCGCCGAGTCAGGGTACTTCATTAAATACCAAGATTCATCGACGACAACGAGACGGCGTTTGAGATCTTTTTTAATTTTACGCCAGATAAAATCAAGAATAATATACATTGCCACCGGCCGCAGAATGTCTTCAAGTTCTTTGATGCAAAAGACAGTAAAAGGGTTTTTGAGATCGATATTAGACTGTTGGTTAAAAATTCCTTGAAGTGAACCCTTGACATATTTTTCCATACGGGCGGCAAGATTTAAGGCGTCTTGGCTTTCCATGCCGATAAGAGTTTTGTAAAGATCTTCCATAAGAGGTGGTTCTTTGGTTTGACTGGCAGGATCGGGAGTAATACCTTTTTGTTTGTAGGTTAAGACTAAAGCCTGATCTAGGACCGCTTCCTGCTGGGGAGTCATTTCTCCCATAATAATTTTGAAAAGACCGTGCAGAGAAAGGATTTTTTGAGAAAGTTCATTTTGCCCCTCTTCAAAAACCAAAGAAAGATCAAAAGGGTTAATTTTAAGGCCTGATTTTGGAGTGAACGAGAGGAATTCACCACCAACAGCCTTGGTTAAGTTTAAATACTCGGCTTCAGGATCAAGAATGATGACTTCGGTACCAAACATCAACGAACGAAGCGCCTCCAGTTTAACTAGATACGATTTACCTGAACCGGATTTAGCCAAGACTACACTATTTGCATTTTCCAAAGAAAAACGATCAAAAATTACCAGCGAACCATTGTGTTCATTAATGCCGTACATAATTCCTTTATTATCCGAAAGTTCTGAAGAAGTAAAAGGAAATGTGGTTGCTAGACAGGTAGTATCCATATTACGGGTAATCATTAGTTTGTCTTGGCAGGTGGGCAGGGTACTTTTAAAGGCTTCTTCCATCTGTAAGGTGGCTTTTTTGGCGACAATTAACAAGGAACCAAGAGTTGAACAGACTCTTTCAGTAAGAATGTTTAACTCTTTTTCGCTTTGGGCAGAAAGGGTGATGTAAAGACTAAACTGAAAGAAGCGTTCGGCACCCTTGGCTAATTGTTCTCTTAAAATTCGCGCGTCTTCCAGTTTGACTTGCGTGTCGATGTTTACCACCTTACCTCTTTGGATATCGGTTTGAATTTCTGCCTCCATTTCTGCAATTTTTCTTTTAAGGTCTTCCATGACGTCTTTGCCTTCGGTAGGGTAAATAAACATCGAGATATTAAGGGAATGGTTGAAATTAATAAGTGGTGCAAGCCAGTTGGCGTTGACAAAGCGAGGATAACCGGCGACAAAAAGAGTGCGCAAATAAAGACCGCCAAGACGCAAAAAACTAAAATCAACCTCCAAAGACTCCGGTGCAATTATATCTTTAACACTGACCAGGCCTAGACTAAACTGGTTAAGGCCATTACTAAGAGTGTTACTGATTTGCTTTTCAGTAATTTCTTTTTGCTTTTTTTTAAATTTAAACAAAGAAAACATTTTTAGCTTTTTAGTTAAGTTTTACCATTATTGTTGGTGGTCTTATTAGTTGCTTCTTTTTTTTCAAGCTCAACCACAACTGGAGAAACTAGAGGCATGCGATAATCCTTAAGAAGGCTAAATTTTTGACCGACACTTTCTGGATTGTAAATTTGGAAAAAGAGTTCTAATAATTCTTGATTGTTGAGTTGTCTTGCTTTTAAGCCTAAACGGCTAAATTGGTTAATAAGGTGATCACGTTTGGGATATAGACTCATTTTGGCTTTTTTAAGAATGTAATCAAGAGAATAAGGCAAGTTTTTTCTTTGCTGGAAAGGTTGACCAAGGGTGCTTTTGACGCCTAACTCTAAACTCGAGAAAGGAACGACAACGTAAAAATTTTTGTCCAAAACCTGATTTTCTTTGACAATTTTTTCCACAAAAGCCAAATAATTTTGAATTTGTGTTTTAAGAAGGGGGTTAGTTTGACTGATTTCTGCCTTTTTCAAAAGCGTAAGATAAGAAGAAATGTCTTTTCTTTGAGAAATAATAAGAATTTGGATAGGAAAAGACAAAGAATTTAAAAGAGCGGCGTAGGCATAAATAATTGCTTCTTGCTCTGGCTCAGAGAGTAGTCCAAAATTAATGGCATTGGTGATTAAAACTAAACAACAGGAGCCGTCTTTGAGGATCACTAGATCATCTCGGATGTCCTCAATGTCCAAGTGATCTTGAGTGCTGGCTTTAATTGGTGTTTGGGCAGGCATAAAATTAATTCAGTTGCTGGCTAGTTTGATTGGTTGTTACCATTGTTTTTGCTTTGATTTTGAATGGTGCCAGCACTTTTCCCTCTGTCTTAAATTTAATTATATCAAAGGTATAATTGGGGTGTTCAATTTCCATCTCATAGTTGCCATTGGCAAGGGGCGTGGCCACAAAAAACTGTCCTAATTTGTTGGTTTTTGAAGCTCTGATAGGCATACCGGTGGCGTCTCTAATTTCAATAATCGCGCCCGGCAAAATTTTTTCATCAGGAGTGATGACCATACCGACGACGACATTGGCAAAATCAGAGGCAGCAATTTGAGGTAAGGGTACGGGTCGAGGAGGTATAAATGAACCCTTTTTAATTTCTATTTTTGGTTTAGGTTTTATTTTTTTGACTGGTTGAGGTTTGGGTTTAAGTTTAGCTTTGGGCGGCGGGATCTTAAAAGGCGTGCCAATTTCAAAGCGGGGAGCAAAGGCCTCAGCCATTTTGATTACCGGTCCGCTCATTTTGAGATTTTCCTCTGGTTGTTGAAGTTTGGATACAGTTACTTTGGACAACTGGGGAGATACGTTTGCAAATTGAGCCGGGGCAACGGGCAGACTTTGGGATTTTAGGTTAGTTTGCAGGGCTAAATATTGATTAATTCTTTTAATTTCTTCCTCCTCTTTTTTATCAAATGGTAAAATTTGAGTCTCTTTCGGGAGACTTTCAAGGTATTCGGCAAATTTTAATCTTTCTTCAGGGAGGATTTTTTTTATCACTCGGGATTTTTCTTGCTCGGCTTTAAAAAAGAAAAAATCAGGCAGTTGTGGCTGTTTTTTCCATAAATAAAGAGTTGGCCGATACACACTTTTGAAAAAATTAATAACCCAGGCATCCAGTGGTCTTTCCTCAAAAGGGAAAAAAGCAAGAATAATACCTATAAAAATGCTTGTTCCCATCAGCGGCCATTTAAAAATTACCGGCAGATTACTTTTATAAAAAATTAGAGCCAAAAGGCAACCAGCGGCGAGCTCTAAAAATTGTTTTAGAGTCATATTGCCTACGAGGCGGAATTGATAGCTGGCAATGTTTTGTGGGACAGGATGTTGTTCCATTGCTTTGAGTATAACAATGTCAAGAAGCGCGGAAAAGACGGTCTATATATATCTCAATATATCTTAAGCGACCTATTTAAAAATAATTTCGTGACTGGTCGGTTCCATGCCTTGGTTGCGAAGCCATTCTAAAGCTTCGGTCTTGGCGCTTTCAGAAGCAAATTTCAGGGTAATTTCCAGCTTTAAAGGTCCGATATATCTAATGATAAATTTTTCATTGCTGAAAGGCAGGCTGTTGACCAGCGGAAAATTTGCCTCCAGTTGCCGATTAATTTCCTGCCAATAAGAAGGGTCGCCTCTTTCATTTATTGACGAAATTGAAGGCGAGGGAGAGATAGAGGGGAGGGTAAAATGTGGCTGGCTTGAAGGCAGAGGGGAGGGTGAGCCACTCGGTGGTTTTTTAACTGAAAAAAGAGCTTGGAGCATCCAGAGCACACCAATCAAAAAACTTAAACCGGCAGCGAGCCAGTAACGTCCAGGGAGACTTTTTAAAGTCTTAAGTATTGCCATGGTGCACCTCCTTGATTTTTGGTTGCTGAACGAGGAAATTTAATCGTATTGATTGTGCCGTTATCTCCCCACGCAGAAGTAATGTAAACATTATCAGCGTCAACTTGGGTGACAATACCAATGTGGCCGCAACAAAAAATATTTTGGGCGCACAGTCCGTTAGCCTGCTGAGGATCACTCACCGGTTTACCATTTTCATCTTGGCATTCAGGTCTTGGGCCCCAAATCGCGTTGTCACCCACTTGCGGCTCGTCAACAAATTGACCAGGATGATTATATAAAAAAGCCACGGCATTTTGATGATAGTTTTGTCTTAATCTGGGTTCAACTGCCAATTTAAAACCAACACATTGAAGGTTTTGGTAATTTCGAGCGGAACGGTTGAGTTCGTCAATGGTGTCTATTAGGCCAGAATTTTGTAAGCATTCACTAACGGCGACGATATTACTTTGGGTGACAGGATTATCACCACAAAGTTCCAAAGCAGTGAGTAAGCGACAGGCGAGATGATTACAAGAAGGGTTGGGGGCGATATTTTTGGGACCACTAATGCCACCACCGGTTTCTTTGCCTGGTGGTAATGAGGCGGCAGAAATAATTGTTAAAAATGTTGCAATGGAAACGGCGGCAGTGGCAAACAACGAGCCAATAACGCTGATGCCGGTAAGGGTGGTTACACCGAGACTGCTGATGGTAGCTACGAAAGTATTTAAATAACCAGCCAGAGCTTGACCGAGGGTTGCAGGCAGATTGACGAAAAAATTACCGACAGAAGCACCCAGACTTTTACTTGCCGTCCAGATTTTATCTAAAACCAGACCGGCGGCGCCACCGGCCAAAAAACCGGCAACGGCACCAGTGGGTCCGCCCAAGGCAAAACCCAAAACGCTTCCGAGACTGCCTAAACTCATCATTAAGGGAAAATGACTGAAAAGTTGAAAAAGAGCATAACCCAAGCCGGTAATTCCCTTAAGTATAAATTCACGGACTTTGGGGTTACTTAAAAGAGAAAGGGCAGTTAAGGCAAGACCTATAGGTCCGCCAAGTGCCCCTAAACGAGTTTTTTGTAAAAGCTGACCTAAAAGCCCTCTAAAACCACCGCTGAGAACGGCTTGGCTCGCCTGATCAAGCCCTCTTTTAGCCAAGAAATTGCCAAAACTTTTTAAAATTTTTTCGTGACCAAGATGAAGCCAATAACCAGGCGTGGTTTTGATAGCTACCTTTTTGAAACTTTGCCATTTTTGCGAGCGGCCTAAAGCCATTTTTAAACGCATACGGGGAGTTCTTAACCAACCAATTTTGCGCTGGGCCATCTTTTGACGCCAAAGTTTTTTTTCTTCTTCCTGCCGACTGATTTTTATGAGCCTCTCCTGACTTATTTTTTTTTCTTTAAGGGCTTTTTCATATTGTTTTTTGGCAGCGGGGTTTTTTTCCAAAAGAGCAACTCTTTCAGCCAAAGCTTCAAAACCGTCAATTTTTTTTAAGTCTTCACTTGACCAACCATTAAGGCTGTAGAGGCTTATTGCCTGAAGATCGTCACTTTTGATTTTTTGGCCGAGTTTTTTAGCGTTTGCGCTTGCGGGCGTTTGCAGGCTTAGATAAAGGCTGCTTCTGGCAGCCAGATTGGCTGCCTTGTCTTTTAAACGGGGATACTGGTTTAAAGCTGTGCGCAAATAATACTCCAGTTCCCAGCTGGTCACGCCACGACTAACATGGCTTTGGATAAGATTAATAACCCGTTCGGTTTCCGGCACTGTCAGGCCATCGCGATGGAGCCATTCAGCAATTTGCCAGTAAACCGGATGGGTGGTCATTTGGTAATTGCGCAAAACGTTGTAATTAAGTAAAAGACTGCTTCTTTGTTTTTGGGCAAGTTCAAGACTGGCTTTAAGGGTTTTTTGAAATTGACCGGGACTGAGCATCGCGGCAGACCAAGCGCGATTTTGTTGAAGACCTTGATAAACTTTGTCGGTAAAAGCGTCATCAATGGGTTGACCTGATTGAAGTTGTTGGCCCACCATGGTTTCCACAAACTGGCTCATTTCTAAAAGCCGTCTTTGCTTAAGTGCCGGCGAGTAATAAGAAGGGAGGTTTTGACTGATTGCCTGACTGAGCCTTGCCGCAAATTGGCTCTGCCAAGCTTCTTGAGCCATAAGGGCAGTTTCCAGTTGGTCAAGTAAGGGAAATTTTGTCGGTGAAGCCAAAAGGCGTTTTTGGTAGGCTGTCACCAAAGCTTGTTCACGATAATTTTCAATGGTTAAGCCTTTTTCTTTAAGATAGTGAACCAGAAAAATCTTGCTGAGAGTTTGGCCATTGGTTTTAAGATCTTTAAGCATCGCTTCTAAGTTGTCTTTTGTTTCAAGAGGGAGCTTTTCGGCTAATTTTTTTACTTCAGATTCGATAAAGGTCTGAGCTTCAAAACGAGTTATTGCCTGCGGCGGATAACCAGCCAGAGACACTTCTGTAGTTTGCCAGTTTTCATCTTTCAAGGCTAAAGCTAGAAAACTGGCAAGATTAACTTTTGTTTCTGGGGTTAGACGTGCAAAGTCAACCGTTCCTAATCTTGAAGGTGCCGCTATGGCGGCGTTTTTTTGGTTATTTAATGGCGACTCAGGCATTAATTTATCTTAACAAAAGTCAAAATTGTCTTCAAGAAAAGATAAAAACTCCAAAATTGTTTTTCTGTTTTGGTTTTGGGTTAAAAATCTATTTTTAAATAAGTTTTATCAATCACTAAATTGAGAAATTTTTGTTAT